>Ga0209123_1000512_pt1 | contig 49355 bp, 30 predicted proteins | sample BarGraIncu00431A_FD_184500 | JGI IMG/M metagenome (GOLD analysis project Ga0209123, IMG submission 184500) | Arctic peat soil microbial communities from Barrow, Alaska, USA - Barrow Graham LP Incubations 004-31A (SPAdes) (version 2) | ecosystem: Environmental > Terrestrial > Soil > Wetlands >...
GATAGAAACTCGGGGGCTTCTTTATGGTTAGTTACACCAAAGGCATGCCCTGCATCATCCCGTCAAGGCTGCCTACATCAGTTCGCAGTGATAATATATGCTTTAGTGAATATTTTCGCTGTCAATGGATCCTTGTCAAACCTTAAATAATACGTTCCGCCGGCGATCGTGCTGGCTGACAAGGCTATGGGTACTGTAACGTCTGATCCCCTGATAACTGCCGATTTCAGCGTGGTCGTCCCGTCCTGGTCGATTATCGAAGCCCTGATCGCTTCATCCGGTATGCTCGATCCATCGGAAACAATGCCAAATTTGACTGTGTTGCCAGACGCTTTAAAGCTGTAATAGTCGACATCCGTAACGCCATACAGTTGGCCATAGGAAGTGCCGCTGGGGAGCTGGATCGCGCTGGCAATGGAATTATTAGGTTCCGATTCGTAAGCATCTGTGCTGTATGCCGGAGTAATGGTATAGAATTTGCTGAAAATGTCCGACGACGGGTCTTTGTCGACTCTCAAATAATACGTCCCGGCCACCGTTGCTATGCCCATTTTTACGGGGAATACCGTATCGGTCCCACTGATTGTTGTTGAAGCCAACATGGTAACCCCATCCGCGCCAAGTATCGAGCACCTTATCGTTTGACTTGTCATGGGAGGGCTGTCCGAAACCATGTTCAGTACGACTGTACCCCCGGTTGAAACAAACTTGTAATAATCCACATCGGCACTATCGGATAATTGCCCCTGGAATGATCCGCCACCGATAACGATTTGGCTTGCACTGGCAATCACACCGTTAGGCTCTAGTTCATAAAGTTGCTGGCTGTATGTCGGGGTTATCAGGTAGGCTTTGGACAATACCGTCGAGGCGGACGGGTCCTTGTCAACCCTCAAGTAATACCTGCCGCCGGCTATGGTGTTTGTTCCTAAAATTATCGGGATCGCGGTGTCGGACCCCCTCAGAATCGTCGATGCCAGGACTGTCGTGCCATCTTGGGTAAGGATGGAGACTCTCACGGTCTCATCGAAGTTCAGTGCAACTTCAGAGCGCATGCTGAATTGGACTGCGCCACCAGTCGAGATGAACTCGAAATAGTCGATATCAGCTACACCCGACAGCTGCCCTTTGAAGGTGCCAGCTCCGATAGTGATGATATTGGCGTTCTCAATGGGATCGTTAGGTTCGGTCTCCGGCGGGTTTACCAGCGGCTGCATGATGATGGTCCCCACCTCGGTGGTTTGCCCCGCCACTACGGTGATGTTGTCTATCTCCCCTTGATAGGTGACCTTGTTATCCGCATCCAACCCCTGCGCCTTGATCGTGCGCCCCGTGCCGGCGGGGACCGCTTCGATCAGCCCGCCGCCTGCCGCGGCTGAGAAGTCTCTTTGCATGCCGGACATGTCGGCACCCGTCACCATTATCCGTACGGTTGCCACACCCGCGGCAGCCTTCTGCGCGGTTTTTGCCTGCGCCTGGCTGGCGTCGTTGTTCCAGAGCAGTCTGGCGGCCACGGCGCCGGTGGCGTTACCGGTTGACACGGAGTTGGAGCCGCACGCAGCCAAGAGCAATGCCAAAATGGTCAACAGAAAAATCCGTCCTATGAAAACAGGGAAATTGAGTCTCATGTCGGTACCCCCCTTTACCATATAATCGAAATGGAACCGCTATTGGCTATTGACGTTATGGTTACCGAAGCTGCCGCGCTGTTTGCTTTCCCATCGTTTACGATCAGTCTGAAGACGAAGGCTCCGACCGCATCGGGGGTAAAGGAAGGTTTTACGGCCGTCCCGCTTGAAAGCGCCGCGCTACTGCCGGAAGGCCCGGAGGCAAGCACCCAGCTATAGGTGAGCGCATCGCCGTCCGCATCGCTGCTGCCGCTGCCATCGAGAGTAACCAGACTGCCGGTAAGAACATTCTGGGCAGCTCCGGCATTGGCAACCGGAGGAACATTATTAGTGAAGGCCGTCACGGTGACCGTGGCGGCAACACTGTCAGCCTTGCCGTCATTGACGATCAGGCTGACAACATAGTCGCCCACAACATCCGGGGTGAAACCAGGCTTGGCGACTGTCGTGCTGGACAACTGCGCGCCGCTTGCAGCGGGCTTGGCGCTAAAGGCCCAGCGGTAGGTCAACGGATCCCCGTCCGCGTCGCTGCTGGCGCTGCCATCGAGAGTCACCGCCGTGCGAAAGAGGACGTTCTGACTCGGGCCCGCATTGGCGATTGGCACCGCATTGACGGAAGGAGTGGTCGCGGTTATGGTAACCGTAGCGGCGGCACTATTCTGCTTTCCGTCATTCACCGTCAGGGAAACTACATAGCTCCCCGCCAGCTCAGGGGTGAAGGTCGGATTTACCGTGGTTGGACCTGTCAGCGACGCTACACTGCCATTGGGTTTGGAGGAGAAGCTCCAGCTGTAGGTCAAGAGAGAACCGTCGGCAGAACTGCTGGCACTGCCATCAAGCGTCACCAGGGTGCCGACCTTGACATTTTGAGCGGTCCCGGCATTGGCAACCGGCGCTGCCTCATTGCGGGCTATCGCGGTAACCGTTACCGTGTCTTCCGCACTGTCTGAATCTGTATCGGTTACTGACAGTTTAAGGGAATACAGACCCGGTAAGTCCGGAGTGAATGTCGAACTTGCCTTCGCTGGATTTTGCAGGGCTGCCGCGCTGCCCACCGGTCTCGAGGCAAAACTCCATTTAAACTCGGTAATCTCGCAGCCCTCGGCAGCGGTGCTCTGGGAACCATCCAGGCTGACCAGGGTACCCACGAAGACCGTTTGAGCTGCTCCGGCTTTAGCTGAAGCTACCCCGCCGCTTTGAACGGTCGCGCCTCCGCCTCCGCCACCGCTGCAGCCAGTCATGCCAACAGCCAACGCTATCATCAATCCCAGCATCAGATAAGTGACCTTTATTCTCATGACGAAACCTCCTTTAGAATTCCCCGGAGGAAACCGACCGACCTCAAGCCGGTCGAGCTTCCGCCGCAGGGGATGATTAGCCAAATGACGCGAGCCCGAGGACCGGTATCGATGCGCTATAGACCTGCCGGGTTTACCGGGGTCCGGGCATATCGCGGGCGCCTACAGTTGAGCGCTGTTTTGTGTTGGTGGAATTTGAACTGTTTTTGGAGGGGCGCAGCTATTATAGCACAAGATCAGTTGTCATGTTTTATTTTGTTAATTTAATTGTGCCCACCTCGGACGGACGCGGTGCTGGAAAAAATTGGCAGCTTTGGCAGCGAGCATCTTGCCACGGCCGGAGCCATGCCGGAGCCATTGCCGAAGGTAGCCAACTCGCGGTTTCCCAATCCGGAAGGCAGATCCGGCTGGTTCTATGACATAAATCAGGGACGGCCAACCTCGAAAAGCTATTTGGTGACAACCCGTTTCTTGCTGTCTGGAGCAGCGGCAATCCTATGACAGCCTCCCTTCCCGGTGCCTTGCCGCTATGCCACCACCGGTGGAAAATGTGAGTTTACTAATGTCGGTGAAAGAATCTGTATGTTAGGCCTTTACAATCTAACTATTGGTAGTAGTATTCTACGCGTATTCCCTCCGTAGCGGAGATCCTTGCGAAAGTCAACACTAGACACCCAACTGCAGCCGGAGCATCGGGATGCCTGGAAGTGCGGCTCAAGGGGCGAGATGCAGTCCTATCCTGAATTTTTCGGGGACCCTGTTTCCAGGGAATTTGCATTGGCGGTCAACTGGGGGGGCGAAAGATGTTAGCGAGGACTTTACGCGGCGTTTTTTCCTGTGGTCTCATGTCTGCCATACTGCTTCTCTTCACGGTTGCTGCCCAAGCGGTCAGTATCGATCCGATCCCCCCGACCAAAATCAACAGTCAGACCGTAAGCGGCGACAGCGACCCCGGCGCCACAGTGACGGTGCTCTGCCCCGGCGCAAGCGTGGGAAACGTTTCCTACCCCACAGAGGGGAGGTGGCTGGTTCAAATAACCGGTCTTTCCGAGGGTGACAACAGCGTGACGGCAAGCAGCACTACCGGAAGCCCAACCGTTGCGACCGCCAACATCCTGGTCGACCCGGCGGCTCCGGCACAGGCCCTTTCCATGCTGGAAAGCGGCGCTGTTACCACCAACCCGACACTCAACGTCTCAGGTGTCGCTTCAGACGGTAACGGCAGCGGCGTTGTCTCCGTTATGGTCAATGGTCAAAGCGCCTCACTCGCCGCGGACGGGAGCTTCAGCCAAGCCTTGCGCCTCTCGGTCGGGACCAACAGCATAACGAGTGTCGCCACGGACGCAGCCGGCAACAGCACGCAGGTCACGCGTCTGGTGACCCTTGATCCCTCGGCGCCACGGCTGGAGATCGGTTCACCTGCGGACAACCTTGCCACTGATCAAACACCGGTAACCGTGACCGGGGAGGTCGGCGAGAACATCCAGATCGAACTGTCGGTCAACGGGGGGCTTCCAGAGGCGGTGCAGGTGAGTGGTACCCACTTCAGTTTAGACGCCGGGTTGGCACCGGGTCTCAACACCTTGGCCATTACCGCCCGGGACCAGAATGCCAACAGCTCCACCGTCAAAAGAACTGTCGTGTACGATGCAACCAAGCCGGGGCTGCAGATCCTGGATCCTCCCCAGGATATCGTGACCAACCAGCCGGGTTACACCATCAAGGGAAAGGTATCGGATCCGCAGTGCTCCGTCAGCGTCACTATAGACGGCACAACGTCCACTGCCACTCTTGACGGCGGGAGCTTCGAGCAGTTGGCCGTTTTCGGCGCGAACAAAACCTACCAGGTCACGGCAACGGCCAGCGCCCCGGGTGGCAGCGTGACCTCTGTCGCCCGCAATATTATCTACGACAGCGTGCCACCTGCGATTATCGGCGCTTCGTCAACGACGCCGGCCGGCAATTACGGCGCCGGACAATCGATAAACGTGACGCTCGTGTTCAGTGAGCCTGTTTCCTCGCCCGGCCTCGCGATTTCGTTGAGCTCCCAGGCCACCCTTTTGACCGGAGCCTTGTCGGGAGCCAGCAGCTTCAGTGGCAGCTACCTCGTGGCGGAGGGCCAAAACAGCGCGCTTTTGAGGGTGACTTCCCTCAGCGGGACGCTGACGGATTACGCTGGCAACCAAAGCGCGAATCCGCCCATCCCCGGCGGCGGCAATATTGCGGACGCGGTTGCCATCGTCGTTGACACGACGCCACCTATAGCTACCATCGGCACCCGCCCGCCAGACCCGGTCAATGTGAGTACCGACACTATTTCCTTCAGCATGGACGAGCCGGGCTCAAGCCAGTGCTCCATCGACGGCGGCGACTATGCCGGCTGCAGTTCCCCTTGCGTCCTCACGGGCCTCGCCGACGGCCGCCACAGCTTTTCGGTACGCGGCATCGACCTGGCCGGCAACCTCGGTGCCGCGCAAAGCTACTCCTGGACCGTCGACACCGCGGCGCCGTCGGTCAACGCCGGCCAGAGCCTGGTTCGCAATGCGCCCTTTACCCAGACGGCGACCGCGACCGACGCAACTGCGCTCGCCTTCCTGTGGACGAAGCAGTCGGGTCCGGGGAACCTGAGCTTTGGCTCGCCCGGGGCACTCGTGACGACGATCGCTGCCAGCCAGGACGGCCTCTACCTGCTGCGCCTGACCGCAACCGACGCCGCAGGGAACAGCGCCTTCAGCGACCTGGCCCTGACCTGGGACACCACGGCGCCGTCGGTCAGCGCGGGGGGCAATAAAATCGCCAACGCCGCCTTCACCCAGACGGCGGCAGCAAGCGATGCCACGGCGCTCAGCTACCGATGGAGCCAGGAGTCGGGCTCGGGAACCGTGAGCTTCAGTTCCCAGGATGCCCCGGTGACGACGATCGCTGCCAGCCAGGACGGCCTCTACCTGCTGCGCCTGACCGCGACCGACGCCGCGGGGAACAGCGCCTCCAGCGACCTGACCCTGACCTGGGACACCACGGCGCCGTCGGTCAGCGCGGGGGGCAATAAAATCGCCAACGCCGCCTTCACCCAGACGGCGGCAGCAAGCGATGCCACGGCACTCAGCTACCGATGGAGCCAGCAGTCGGGCCCGGGCAGCATCACTTTCGGCTCCCCCAACGACCGGGTAACGACCATACGCGCTAACACGGACGCGAGCTACCTGCTGCGCCTGACCGTCACCGATGCCGCAGGCAACAGCTCCTTCGACGAAATGACCCTGATCTGGGATACGGTGAATCCCTACGTCAGTGCCGGCGCCAGCGGCGCCCACAACGGAACCTACACCCAGGTTGCCACCGTCAGCGACCCGCAGGCGGTGAGCGTTTCCTGGAGCCTCATTTCCGGGCCGGGCCCGGTCACCTTTGGCACCCCGGCCTCGGCTTCGACCACGGTCACGGCCGGCGCGGAAGGAAGCTACCTGCTCCAGATGACCGGGACCGATGCGGCGGGCAATACCGCGTCGAGCCAGGCGTCACTCACCTGGGACCAGACCGCGCCCGTCCTGGCCCTCGAGGCGTTACCCAACAACTCCTACACCCACGAGGTGGCTTTTCCGATCAGCGGAAGCGCCGGGGACGCGCTCTCCGGCTTGCAGAGCCTGGTTGTAAACGGCGTGCAGATTGCGCTCGATGCCAATGGTGCCTTCAGCTACAGCCTGACACTGTCCGATGGTCCAAATGTCGTCACCACGGTTGCCAGAGATCTCGCCGGAAACTCCACCTTCGACGTGCGCACCATCTTCCTGGACCAGCTCCCGCCCGAGGTGACCATCGACACCCTCGGCAACGACCTCAAGACCAACCAGTCCAGCATAAAGCTGGCGGGAACGGTCAACAAGCAGTGCCAGATGACGATCAAGGTCTCCGGCGCCGGTTTGGAGCGGAGCTTCGAGGTGCAGGCGACCGGCGGCAGCTATGCGCTGCAGATCGACGGGCTTGCCGTGGGGCCCAACACCATCGAGGTCACGGCAACAAGCAACGCGGGGCTGCATACAGCGGTCAGCATCACCGTCACCTACGACAATCAAAAGCCGGTGCTCGATGTGGCGTCACCGTCGGGAGTCGTCCGTGCCTCCGGCAACAGCATCACTTTCAGCGGGACCGCGTCGGATTCGCACAGCGGCGTCAGCATAACGGTCACGGCGGGCACGGATACCTATAACCCCCCGCTGGTCAATGGTTCCTTCTCGCAAACCATCGCGCTCAACGAGGAGAAGGTGTACCTCGTCACCGTCACGGCGACCAACGAGGCAGGGAACCAATCTGTCGTTACCAGGCAGGTGATCAACGGGAAAATAACCGGTGACCTTGACGGTATCAATGGCGTCAGTCTCAGCGACGCCCTCTTGGCGCTGCAAATATCGGTCGGCCTGGTCCCGCCGGATGCCAAGTACTTGCTGCACGGGGACATCGGTCCGCTCAAAAGCGGGGTGCCGGCGCCCGACGGAAAGATCGATATCAGCGACGCGGTTTTGATACTACGGCTGGTCGTCGGCGGTCTCACCCTTCCAGAATAATGCGCTCATTGCGGAATGCCGAGCGCTAAAGGCGGTGACTTTATGGCCTTTGCAACACGATTCACGGCAGTTTGCCTGCAACTATGCCTGCTGGCCGGTTGCAGTATGGGGGGCTTCCAGGGGAGTGACAACCCCACAAGCCCGGGGCCGGAGGCTTCCTCAAACCACGTGAGCGGTGTCGCTTCCAAGGGCATTATCCGGTACGGTACGGTCTCTTTGTTCGCGCTTAACAGCAACGGGTCGCTGGGGGCAGTGTTAAAGAAGACAGGCACCGACGCCTTCGGCAATTACAGCGCCAGCGTCAACATGACGGGCCCGACCCTATTTCAGGCCTCGGGAGCCTATACCGACGAGTGCACCGGGGCCGAAATAGCCATCCCGCCCGGATCCCCGCTGCGGGCCGCAGTCGAATCGATTGCCAATCCCATGGTCGTCGCGATAACTCCACTCACCGAGCTTGCGGTGCGCAAGGCCTCGCCCCTGCTGATAGCCGGCAGTATTTCCGCGGCTAACCAGCTGATTTCCAGCATCTTCAAGGTGGACATCATCGCCACCCAGGCGGTGCCACCCACTGCGGGCCAGTTCTCCGATACCAATGTCACCCAGGCGCAAAAAGACTACACCCTGGCTCTCGCGGCCATCTCACAGATGGCGCACGATTACTACGGCGGCTCGGTGAGCGACACCTTGGCTGCCATGAACAGCGACCTGGCCCGGAGTGCTGCCTTGGATGAGACCGGGAACCAATTCCGGAACGCACTCGCCTCGTTCCTGCAGTCGGATCAAAACCAGACCGGCATCAGGGATATCCACCTCACCAACCTGGTCAATTCCGGTGGCTCGACCCTCGCGCTCAGGCTGGCAGCCGGCGGGACCCTGCCGGCCGGAGCAACGATCTCCGGGATCACCCTGACCCTCACGCTTCCCCCCGGCACGACGATCAGGGTCGTCGACTTCAAGAAGGACAGCTCGGTTTCCGGCTACCGGACTGATCCCAACTGCGTGAAAGCCTCCGGCAATTTCCAGGGTAACTATCAGGAGGGTAATTTCACGCCTGCCAGCGACACCCATCCCGCATCGTTGACGGTGAGCGTCGCAATGGCCGCCAATACCAGCCTGGGCGAATTCCTGACCGTGGTTTGCGACCTTCCCGCCGGGGTGAGCTACGGTGCGGCCGATTTCTCGGTCTCCGACGTCAAGGTGGTGGGGGGCGGCGACGCGGTCCAGATACCTGGCGTCACGGTGGGGCTACTCTGACCTGGAAGTTACCGGATCGATACGGCTTAATCGCTGTATCAGCTGCTTTAAAACCGCGCATGATGTGTATTTATTTGATTGGCCACATATAACCTTACTACTGGACTACTACTATGAAAAAATTGAATGCGCTTTTGGTTATGGTCTGCCTCTTTGGTGCTGTCAGTTACTGTGTTGCGGCAGACAGGGCACTGGACGGGGTAGCTGACAACGCAGGCAGCAAGGAGGGGAGACAGACTCCAAAATCAGCGGAGCCCGAGAACCAGCCTCAGGAACAACCGGTTGGAGTCAGGCCTCCCGAACCCGAATCCAGTGCCATCGATGCGACGGCGATATTCGAACAGGGCGGTGCCCTGACGCCCAAGGGGATGCTGGTCGTCGAGCCGTCCTTCCAGTATTCACACTCCTCGTCAAATCGCGTGGCGCTGGTGGGCTATACCATTATCCCGTCGGTCACCATAGGTCTTATCGACATCAGGAATGTCGAGAGTAACACCCTGATTGGCGCACTGGATCTGCGCTACGGCATCACCAGCCGCCTTGAGGTTGAAGCGAAGCTGCCCTATGTCTATCGCAGTGACTCTTCGGCGAGCCAGGCCGCGGGGTCCCAAAATCAAAATCTCACCAATGTTTTCTCCGCTGATGGAGAAGGGATCGGCGACCTCGAGTTCGGGTTGCGCTACCAACTAAACCGTGCGACGAGTGGCGTTTATTACGTGGCCAGTATCCGTGCCAAGTCGAACACCGGCAAGAACCCCTTTGAGGTCCCGGTAGATGCCGCCACCGGGCTTGAGACCGAGCTGCCGACCGGTTCCGGGTTTTGGGGTGTCCAGCCGGGCATTACCGTGATCATCCCGTCCGATCCGGCCGTCTTCTTCGGCAGCATGAGCTACATGTACAACATCCCCCGGAACATCTCCGGCGTCGGCAGGATCGATCCCGGCGATATCGTCGGCTTCAATTTCGGACTGGGTTTCGCCCTGAACGAGAAAACGTCGGTGAGCTTCGGGTATGACCACAGCGTGGTCGGCCGGGTCAGAAAAGATGACGATCTCCTGCCTGGCACCATGATGCTCCAAATCGGCACGCTGCTCCTTGGCTATTCCCATAAATACAGCGACAAGCTCAGTTTCTGCGTATCACTTGGCGCGGGACTTACCGATGCGGCGCCAGACGTCCAACTGACCTTAAGGGTGCCCTACAGCTTCTAGAAACTATCAGACGGCATCCGAATACATGAACTTCCCGGGGGATCCCATGCCGAGAATCGATGTGAGAATAAAATGCGATCTTGTGGCCAAGGTGGTGCTCTTACATAATTCGGAATGCATCGAAAAAATGGCCCGCTTCAAGGAATTAAGCCTAAGCGGCGGACTGCTGAGCGGCTTTGACGCACCTGCCAAAGCGCAGTTTTCCGTCAGCTTGAATTTGCCGTCGCAGATACGGGCGGAATTCGTCGGCGAAATGGTGAAGCAATGCCAAGGCTGTTCGCTGGTCAGATTCTTCTTCCCGGACAAACTCGCACTTCATGCTTTATGGGATTACCTGCGCATAACGGCGCTCGACTTGATACAGCAGGGCTATTGTCCTTACTGTGACCAAGCACTGGACGCCAAAGGTGACTTCTGCAGTTCCTGCGGCCAGAGCCTGACTTTCATGCATGACGACTATCTGGACAAGCATTTGCTGGCCACATTCTCGGAGCGGATTCAGGTGCGCCTCAATAAGCTCGACGCCGACTTTGTGGAGCGCCTTATCGCTCTCATGGACTCAGAAATTCTGGAGCTGACACAGGACCCCAGCGAAGAAGAGTTCGTCGGCACGGCACCCGGCATTTTGCAGGTGTTCACCATGATTCGCCGGGCGGCGGCAACCGATATGAATGTCCTGATACTGGGTGAAAGCGGCACCGGTAAAGAGCTGACGGCTCGGGCGATTCACGAGAAGAGCCTGCGCAAGGACAAACCGTTCATCGTGGTCAATTGCGCGGCAATTCCGGAGGGACTCCTGGAGGCCGAGCTTTTCGGCTTTGAGAGGGGAGCTTTTACCGGAGCTTACCTGACCAAAAAAGGACGTTTCGAAATGGCCGACGGAGGCTCGATCTTCCTCGACGAAATCGGCGATCTGCCACCGGCGTTGCAGGCAAAGCTACTGCGCTTTCTCGAAGATCACATCATTGAGCGGGTCGGCGGCAAATCGGGAACCATTGTGGATATCAGGATCATAGCCGCGACCAACTGCGATCTCGAGGCGATGGTGGCGAACTCACGCTTCAGGACAGACCTCTTCTTCAGGTTGAACAGCTTCACCATAAAACTCCCTCCTCTGCGTGACAGGGGGAGCGACAAGGTCATTTTGGCCAAGTTTTTCTTTGGAAAATTCCACAAAGAGGGGCCCCGGCCGTCACTGGGCTTTTCGGAAGACACCCTGGGGGCGATACGCGCATACAGCTGGCCGGGTAACGTCAGGGAACTTGTCAACAAGGTGCGCCGCGGACTGGTAATGGCCTCAAAGGAATTCATCGAACCCGCCGATATGGAACTTCCCCTACCGGCGCCTGCCGGGATCGGCGAGCTTCAGCACAACGACCAGCGCCAGAAGATCTACGAGGTACTGCACCAAAACAGGTTCATCGTGGCCCATGCCGCGAAGGCGCTGCAGATCAGCAGGCCAACTATGTACTCACTCATCAAAAAATTCGAGATCGACCTGCCGGTCTCAAAATACCAGTCGCGCCATAGCACGAGCGAGTTGAGATAAGGGACCATTGACTCGAATCTTTTCGCCTGCCTGCGGTCATCGAAGTCCCGCGCGCAAAAATCCGCTAGACTTGCTTTACCATCCTTACGCTTCCTTACACTTCTTTACGTTTACTTACACTTCTTTACACTCCCCCGGATCACTCCACCCCTTTGATATGACCCGCTTTTTCTGCTGGTGCACATCTGTGTGTAAACTCCCGGCCCTTGCCGCTTTACAATCCGTGAGTCCGGTCAAGCTTCTAAGTACTTGAAATGATTTGATCGCTGTGTGTGGCATGATGAATGCTTGGTAATATATTATATGCAGTCTAATTAAATAAAAGCTATCGCGAGGAGGGCGTGTGAAGAATGGCCGGCATCTAATACACTGCCTGCTTGTGCTGCTAGCCACCTCAAGCGTGGCGCTGGCCGGAAATGACCTGCACGCGGCCAACCCTGCGCTTGCGCTTACCGACAGCGCATCATGCGGCATCGGCGCTACAACCCCGTTGCTTCAGCAAGGCAATCACAACCTCTATGCCTTGGGCGGCGAGGGCGGCGTCAGCGCCCCCGTCACGGCGGGGCCGGCGGGCAGTCGCCACCTTACAGGCCTTGTGGTCCTTCAGGACCTGGAAGGAGCAAGACTCGATGACGAGAGCCTTGGTCGGGTGAGCGGCGGAGCGGCCTTCTTTGCCACTCCGGACGTGATGAGTCGGAGCCTGATCGCAATCATACTCTGGGACGAAGGCAAACCAAGGCGCAGTACCACGAGTGCAGTCCCATACGGTCAAACCAGCAGCACTATTTCGGTTCAAGGGAGGTAGGAGGCAGTAAGGAGGGGGCTAGCAACATGCGGGCGGTGTTTCACAGATTATTTATTATGGGTGCAGTCAACAATTGAAAAGGAGACTATCATGAGAGGGAAACTATTAGGCCTGTTTGCAGCACTTTCATTCGTGGCGGTGACCGGCGTGGTCGCCCAGGCAGATGACCCCACGGCCAACCTCGGCGCGGCCCTGGGTGATGACGGCAGCACGGTCAACAACCAAACCAACACAACCACAACCATCACCCCGACCTTGGGTATCACGGGCAACTCGGTAGCCTCCGGCAATTCAGACACCAAAAATGTTACCATCACGCCGACCGACAACTCGATCAACACTTCGACCAAGGACTCCGGCAACACCATCGCTTCGGGCAATTCAGCCACCAAGACAACTACGATCACGCCGACCGATAATTCTACCACCACGGTCAGCAAAGATTCGGGCAATGCAATCGCTTCCAACAACACTTTGACAAAGACCACCACAACGACCATCACTCCGACCGACAACTCCACCACCAACAAGGAGTCCGGCAACACCATCGCCTCCGGCAATTCGAGCACCAAAACAACCACGATCACTCCGACCGACAACTCCACCACCAACAAGGGGTCGTTCAACACGGCAACGGACAACTCGCAGACCTATAAAGATTCCGGCAACGCAGTGGCCTCCGGAAACAGCAGCACCAAGACCACCACGATCACCTCGACCGACAACTCGGTCAGCAGCAGGGATTCCGGCAACACTTCGAACAAAACGAGCTCCAAGACCTATAACAAGGATTCCTTCAACACCGACAGCTCGACCAACTATAAGGATTCGGGCAACCAGACGTCCATCAGCAAAACCTCAACGGAAAACGAGCATTCTTTCAATACCGACAGCTCGGTAACTACGAAAACGGACAGCGAGGATTCGTTCAATACCATCACCAAAACCTCGAACGACAATCATTCGGTCAACGTGAATGTGGGCGACGTTGCAGTGGCAGTCGCCAACTCGGCTCTCTCCGGCACGGTAACCTCCAACAAGGTGGTGGTTCCGACCACCGGCATGGCCACGGGCGCCAACCGCATAACCGGCTCGGCGTTCCAGAATGCGGCCGGCATAACTGCCGTATCGCTCAATAGCGGCGTCAACTCGCTCATGCAGCAGTCGGTCAATGTCCAGTCAAACACCCCTAAGTAAGGGATGGCGTGGCGCCAGAAGAGCAGCGTCGCCCGTTGGCAATAACGGGCGACGCTGCGAGGCCCCTCGGGGAATCACCGGGAGGCCGGACGTCGTCGGGAAGAAGGGGGCAAGCTATGAGAGTTTTACTGGTACTTATGCTTTTGGGCGGGGCTTTCCAGGTGCAAGACCTGCGGGCTGAGAATAATCCCGCCGCCCTCCCCTCAAACAACACTATTGACACCGTTGCACTCGGACCGGCGGTGTCAGTAGCTGAGATGGGGCAACAAACGGGTCGCCAGGGGATACAGATCGACGAGCTGAACAACGTGCTGAACACTGCCGAATCAAGCGCGACAGTTGGCAGCAACATGCTGACATCCACCTCGACCGGCATGAACAGTGTCGGCGACAATGCCTTCGGCACGATGAACGGCATTGCAACCATCATCCAGAACTCAGGAAACCAGAATGTGATCCAGAGTTCCTTCATCCTTAACCTGAGCATTAAATGATAGTTATGACTCTTTGCCAGCAGCCATTGATAGCATGCGCCTGCAACGGTTGGCGGGAGGCTGCTCAATTTTTCACGATGGTAACCAAGGCGGTTGCGGTATCGGTTTGCGCCGGAATTTTCTTCGCATCCGAGGCGCAAGCGGGATTGGTTCAGGTTCCGGGTGCTTCGCTTGGCACCAGCTGGATCCGGGTGGCCAGCATCAAAGAGCGGCGCTTTAAAAGTACCGTTCAGCAACAATTCGACTTTAGTTGTGGCTCTGCCGCTGTGGCAACATTACTTACCTTTCATTACGACGACAAAGTCACCGAAACCGACGTCTTCAAAGCCATGTACGACATCGGTGACAAGGAGAAAATCCGCAGGGAAGGATTCTCTCTGCTCGACATGAAGATATATTTGGAAAAACGCGGCTATCGGGCAGATGGCTTCAAGATTACGCTGGACAAGTTGCGTGACGTCGGCGTTCCGGCGATCGTTCTGGTCTGCAACAAGGGATTCAAGCACTTCATCGTGATCAAGGGCGTGACCAGAAATGAGGTGCTGGTGGGGGATCCGGCGCTTGGCAGCAGGGCCGTTACGCGCCGTGAGTTTGAGCCATCCTGGAATGGGCTGGTTTTTTTGGTGCGCAACAAAAAAGACGTTGCCTCCCGGCATTTCAACCAGTCTGCGGAATGGCCATCCAGAGGGGGAATGGCTACCATCATGCCATTAACAGATATGCAGTTGATTAATCCGACTCTGTACCTGCCCATGGTAGGCGGTCACTGAGGGGGTACTCAAATAATGAGATTTCGTGCGCTAGAAAAAGGCTTTTCAGGCGTCCTGTTGCTGGCGCTGCTGGCCCTGGGCTCGTGGCCGCTTGCCGTCGGAGCTGACGATTTGTCAGGTTCTCTCGTCGCCAGCGACCAGGAGCTTTCCTTTTTGCGTGGTGGGTTCGTTACGGACGACGGGCTCCTGGTATCTTTCGGCATCGAACGGGCTATTTACGTAAACGGTGTTCTCGATGCCGCGAGCAATTTCACCGTCAGCCGGATCTCTGGCGCAAACGGTCTGCAGCAATCGGCCTTGGCCGTGGGCGGTGCCGTGAAGATCATACAGATAGGTCCTGCGGGGACTAGCGTCCTTGCTCCTGGTAGCGCAGTATCCAATGTCCTGCCGGGAGGCTTCACGGTGATCCAGAATTCGCTCAACAACCAGCGAGTGAATAACATCACGACCATCAACGCCTCGATAACCAATTTGAACCTGCTCCGAAACATGAACCTGACAAATTCCATCAGCGAGCAGGTGATACATGGTCGCCATTAATCACTGGACCGGGTGCTGTTCTCCTCTGCCACACTGCTCCAGGGAACTCGGTTTTGTTGCTGGACTTTTTCGATCGGAACCCCGCCATGATGATTCGAACGCGAGGCAGGTCCTTGGTACAACTGTCGTCAGGTTGTCAGAATTCGACTCATCCCCTGATTTCGGCCCCGGGTGGCTCACCTGTGGCCCGGGCCGAACGGCTGCAAAGGCGCTGACCGCGGGTTGATTCCAGGGCAAACTCCTCCCTTACCATGACCTGCGACTGTCTGATCTCTGTCCCCGCCTCGCAGACCGGCTACCGCTACTGAACCTTGGGCGGTTGGCTGGCCGCGTCAAGCAATGGAGATGCATCGCATCCTCTTCGTGCGCCCTTCAGGTACGCCTAAGCCTATCACTTACCACTGGCGTCAGAGATGACGGCCTGATAACCGTTTGGGAGGATTTATGCTGCCTAGGAAAAAAACTGGTTATGACGATATTTTTACCGTACCCGAACCGTGGGATATCAGGGTCGTTTCCTGCTGTCAGCAACAGTTGCGAATCGATTTGGCAATTCATTACAACAGTCCTCTCCTGAAATGCCCTGAATGTGCAAGTAGTTTCTGTGTGAAGCAGATAATTCCAATTACCTGGAAGTCAGTGAGACGTTATGGTTATAATGTTTATATGACTGCTTACCTCCCGATGATAGATGAGCATATCCCCGGTTGTAAATTGAATAACGATCCAATTGCACTTCGTGATATGCTTCTTATTGACCTTGTTGTGAATAAGATCACTGCCATTTGGGACATGAATCCGGTTTGTGATTTTTTAAGCGCCGTTGGGCCGACCAACTTTTCCCACGGAAAACTCAGATGGTGACGAATTGTTTTTAGCAGCACGTTTGAGGTGCAGATTGGCACCCATGACCTTTTAATGGATGACCGACGGCGGAAGTGCACCTAAAGGGCGTCGAGCATCGCGCTTATGGCTTTTGTCGACTGCTGCAGAGCCTGCCCTGCCCTGGCCATGGGCTCGTCGGCCCAGGCTATGCAAGCAGATGCCCTGGGCAGAGAGCGTTTGGTAAATCATTAGATGTGAACGGGACTTTCCGGTCATGGCCGAAAGGCGGTGGCGGGCGAGTCCCGTTTTTTTGTTTATAGTGAAGTGCGAGCGGAGCCCACTCGCTTCTAACATTCTGATATTGGCATGGGCGGTGCTGCTACGCGATTGCGTATTACCGGTGATTTAGAAGCTTTCGAACCCTTCGTCAGCTTGTAGCATCTGTAAGGTAGCACCCGAAGAAGTGGCGGCGCGGTGGCGTGTCCCCCTTGGAGATTCGCTCCACATACTCGGCAGCGACATTGAGTGGGCCGACGACAGCATCAAGCGTCCCATTGACCCCTTCGACAACCTCACGATAGGCGCCTTGGTGTTTCGTCGCATCAGAACGTGTCGCCAGTTTCCCCTCGACAACCGCCTTGGAGAGGCCAATGGCATCGGCGACCAGTGCATTGATGTTGCCTTTTAATAGCATCAACCATACATGTATCTGGTCGTCGCTGGATGCCTTGACCATTTCGGCGGACATGTCGCCATTGGCAATTTTCGTCACATAAGCGATCAACTCAGTCAGCCACGCATGGACCCCGTTGACCGCATTTTTCATTTTTTCGTGATCGCCTTTGCATGCGATCTCCACTTTTTCCATAGACAATATCAGAGCCCTCGTCAGCGATGCTAACATGCTCGCCAAAGCCGCAGTGGATGGCAAACTTGCCACCCGCGCCGAAGCAAATAAGCACCAGGGCGATTTCAAGAAGATCATTTCTGGCGTCAATGAAACCCTCGATGCCGTTATCGGCCCCCTGAACGTCGCTGCCGAGTATGTAGATCGGATCTCCAAGGGGGAAACACCTCCAAAAATTACTGATGACTGCAGTGGCGATTTCAACGAGATAAAACTTAACCTGAACCGGTGCATTGAGGGACTTACCCAACAGACAAATGCTGCCATTGGCATTTCAAACGGAGATTTTTCTGTCAAGGTGCAGGTCCGTTCACAGGACGACGAGTTGTCAAAAAGCCTCATAAAGGTCACCGACGTGTTGAATAACCTTCTGAAGGAATTACAGCGCTTGACGCAGGCATTGCGGGACGGAGAACTGTCCCAAAGAGGCAAGCCGGAGCAGTTCCAGGGGGCCTATGCCGAGGTGATAAGCGGGGTGAACGACATGCTGGACGCCATCCTGCTCCCCATCGGTGAGGGGAACAGGGTGCTTAGCCTGATCAAGGGGGGCAATCTCCAGGAAAAAGAACTGCCCGAGAATCGGACTCTTTGAGTAAGTGATATCCCAAGACCAGACCTGACAAGGCCCGGTTGCTACATGTTCTTTTGGTTTGCGTCTGGTGGCGGGTCGTGATGGTTCCCTATGGGCCATTTGGTTCTCGTTTCTTAGCACCCGGTAGATACTTGATTCCGACGCTACATATACCCCCTGATCAGCCAATTGCGGCACGATCTGTTTCGGTGAAAGGTCCCGGAACTCAGGCGAATTTGCAATGTCCAGGATGTTCTGTCGCTCCGCTGGAGCGAGTTTATGCGAAGGAGCGGTACTCGGCCCACGCCGTTGATCTGAGTTGTCATCTTGGAGATTCCAACGCTGCAACGTGCGGATGCTTAACCCTATAGCCCCAGCGGCCGCATCTAGTCTTGCTCCGGAAAGGGTTGCTTCCTCGATAAGCTGGCCGATCATCTGCCGCTCTTCCAACGTAATCGACGTGATAATACTCAACGCCAGTCTCAATGAGTCTTCGGACAACCTCCGGGAAAGGAATAGATCCCTCGAGAGTGGCACGAGCAGCCTCAGTGATAATTTCGGAATTCATAGCTGTCTCCTTTCAGTGGGCGCGAGCGAAGAAAGAGGTGTGCCGCAACGCTCTTACTCATTATCTTACCACGGTATCTGGCCTGGTAGCGGTTCAGGTGCTAAGGGGACATAGTTGACTTGTTGACTTACGTCCGAGGAGTGCTTGAAAGCAGATCTTCCAGTCCCCTCCGTCCTTGCCCAGGTTGATTTATCAATTGTCCCCTCCGTCCTCGGCACTCCCATCTCCCAGCTCTAATCTCTTGCCGTGCTACATCATGTCATAGCTCACAGACATTTTGCCTTGGGCAATATTTATCAAATATGACAGATAACCCTTGGTCTGCGAATTGAAACGCTCATCATATGAATATAATCGAATTTAAATTGTTCATACAGTTCAGTTTATACAACGGATAGTTATGCGAATTAATGCTGTATTGTGTGATGTGAACCAATGATATCGGTCTAAAGTTTATTCCTCAATGGTCGATGGTAGTTACCGTGACTGGACAGAGATGAAGCGGGCAGACTGAATACTATGCTTTGTCATGGATGCACGCACAGCATAACCGGGGGGCCAGATGTTCTGCAGACGGTTCAGCATCCCCGGCCAAGGTCACAATCGGGAAAAAGCGGTCCAGTAGGGCTATGGCAGCACGGCTAGGCGCCGAATTTCAGACAACGGAGGTACGGGATGCTGAGTAAGATGAGCTTGAAAAAGAAGTTGGTAAGCGGATTTGTATTTGTGGCTCTGGTGGCCGCGGCGATTGGATGGGTCGGGATATATGAATTGAAGTGTATTAACGATGCTGACACCTTGCTGTACGAGAAAGTCACCACGCCTCTGGCCGATATCTCCCAAGTATCTATCGCATTTCAGCAGATGAGAGTCAATGTGAGAGACCTTATCGCGACAAAACGCGACGGGGATAACCAGAAGTTCATCGACAACATCGCGCAATTGCGGACTTCGATCAGCGAAAATACCGCCAAGTTCGAAAAGCTGATACTCACGAAGGATGAACTGAAACTTTTCCAGGATTTCCAGAAAACGCGGGAGGTTTACCGGCCCATTCTTGACCGGTTAATCCAGCTCGGTGCGCAAAATAAGCACGATGAGGCGCAGGAACTGTTACACGGCGCGGCAGCCAAGGCCTCCCGGGACGAGCAGAGCGCCATCGAGGCCCTGATGGCTTCCAAACTGCACCAGGGCAAGCTGACCGCGGAAAGTAACGCCAAGATCGCCCGCTCGGCGACTACGGTCATGCTGGTCCTGATCTTTGCCGGCGCTTTCCTGGCGCTCGGGCTGGGCATCTTTATTTCCCGCGTGGTGCTGCGGCAGTTGGGCGCCGACCCCGGGGACGTCGGCGAGGTGGCCAACCTGGTCGCCGCCGGCGACCTGAGCCGGGAGATAACGCTTGCCTCCGGTGACCGTGACAGTGTCATGGCATCCATGAAGAGTATGGTGGAGACCATCCGTGCCCTGGTCTCGGATGCCGGCATGCTCTCCGACGCCGCCATTGCCGGCCGGCTTGCCACCCGCGCCGATGCCGGAAAGCACCGGGGCGATTTCCGGAAGATCATCGTCGGCGTCAACGAAACCCTCGATGCCGTCATCGGCCCGCTGAACGTGACAGCCGAATATGTGGACCGCATATCCAAGGGGGATATCCCGCCGAAGATCACCGACAGTTATCAGGGCGATTTCAACGAGGTCAAGTTGAACCTCAATAGCTGCATCGATAACATCAATGCCCTGGTCGGCGATACCGCCCTGCTCGCCAAAGCGGCCTCAAACGGCCAGCTTGGCACCCGTGCCGACTCCGGCAGGCATCAGGGCGATTTCAAGAAGATCGTGTCCGGCTTTAACGAGACCCTCGATGCCGTCATCGGCCCGCTGAACGTCGCCGCCGAATATGTGGACCGGATCTCCAAGGGCGACATTCCGCCGAAAATTACCGACAGCTACCAAGGCGACTTCGGCGAAATCAAGAACAACCTCAATACCTGCATCGAAGCCGTCAATGTCCTGGTGGCCGACGCCAACCTGCTCTCTGTGGCAGCCGTGGCAGGGCACCTGGAAACCAGGGCAGATGCCTCCAGGCACCAGGGCGACTTCCGCAAGATCGTCCAGGGCGTCAACGACACCCTGGACCACCTGATCGGGCCGCTGCAGAGAACGACCAGGCATCTGGAAAATTTAAGCAATGGCGTCATTGACGAGCTCATCACCCAGGAATACCAGGGGGACTACAACAAGCTCAAGGATGCTTTCAATAGATGTTTCACTGCGGTGAATTTGCTGGTGGCCGACGCCAGGATGCTCGCCAAGGCAGCCGTGGAGGGTAGACTGGTCACCCGCGCCGACGCCTCCCGGCACCGGGGTGACTTCCAGATCATCGTGGAAGGTGTCAACCAGACTCTCGATGCCGTGATCGGTCCGCTCAAGGTGGCAGCGGAGTATGTCGAGCGGATCAGTAAAGGAGACATACCGTCGCAGATCACCGACAACTACAGCGGTGAGTTCAACGAAATCAAGTCCGACCTAAACGTCCTTATTGCGGCCATGGGATCCATCACGGATGCGGCACAGGAGATAGCGGGCGGGAACCTGATGGTCGAAATAAAGGAGCGCTCGGGCAAGGACGAACTGATGCGCGCGCTCGCCCAAATGGTGCAGCAGCTTTCCGAAGTCGTGAGCGAGGTGAAGGGCGCCGCGGACAACGTGGCACAGGGGAGCCAGGAGATGAGCTCGGGCTCGGAGAGCATGTCCCAGGGGGCAAGCGAGCAGGCGGCCGCGGCGGAAGAGGCCTCCTCCGCGATGGAACAGATGTCTGCCAACATACGGCAAAATGCTGACAACGCCATGCAGACCGAGAAGATAGCCGTGCAGTCCGCGTCGGATGCCATTGAAGGCGGCAAAGCGGTGGCACAGACGGTGGCGGCGATGAAGGAGATCGCCGGCAAGATTACCATCATCGAGGAGATAGCCCGGCAGACCAACCTGCTGGCACTCAATGCGGCAATCGAGGCGGCAAGGGCGGGCGAACACGGCAAAGGGTTCGCGGTCGTCGCCAGCGAGGTGAGAAAGCTCGCGGAAAGAAGCCAAAAAGCGGCGGCCGAGATCAGCACCCTGTCGTCTTCGAGCGTGGAGGTGTCCGAGAAGGCGGGCGCGATGCTGGCCCAGCTCGTGCCCAACATCCAGAAGACGGCTGAACTGGTGCAGGAAATCAGTGCCTCCTCCAGGGAGCAGGATACCGGGGCCGGCCAGATCAATAAGGCGATCCAGCAGCTTGACCAGGTCATCCAGCAAAATGCCGGGGCCGCCGAAGAAATGTCCTCCACGGCGGAAGAGCTCTCCAGCCAGGCCGAGCAGTTGCAATCGACCATCGCCTTTTTCAAGGTAAAGGGTAGCGGTTCGTTGGCAAAGGCGGCACGGCATCAGGATGCGGCGCAAAAACAGACCGCGCAACCCGTCGCAGTCTCCCGGCAGGCCCGCCTCAAAGTGAAAAACAGCCGGGGGGCGGGGACCAGCCTTTCCCTGGATGACGGCTTTGACGGGAGCGATACGGCCTTTGAAAGGTTCTAGAAGACCCTCCCCCGGGAGGTTCACTGAATGGCTGCCGCCCTACCGGCGGCAGCCTCGAGAAAGCAGCCGGTCTGAGAGTGTAGCGCTCGGCGGACCACCTTTTAGGTGTCGAGGTAGCCGATAAGGGAATGGAGGCATATGAGATTACTTAATTGATGCTGCTCATCCGCAGACTGAAGGAACTCCCTCCCCCTTGGGGGGGGAGGAAGGTGAGCTGCGGGAAGATTCGCTAATCAGGTGAGATTATGAGAAAAAATCTAGACAATATCTTCACGGCTGAAACGCTTGAAAAGCAAGGCACCAAGAATAAGGCAGTAAAGAAGGACGTTGATAAGAGGATAGAGAGGTCCGAATCCCTGGATTGATCCGCTGTCGACCAGTGAAGATGCCAACTGTTGAACCCCTGAGAGCTTCGGCCATAAAAAGTAGACAATTTTCCACCACGCCAGGTCGGACTGTGGATGGCTCCCCGATTGCTGCAGCAGCGCCTGCGCTATCTGACTCTGGCTGGCAGCAGCTATGCCGTCGGCCACAAAGCCGATGATGCCGACGCCCAGGATACAGAGAAAAGCGACGATGTCGGGCATCAGGAGTGACAAAAGAAGCATGGCAATGACCACAAAAAGGAGGTTGATAGAACAGAGCAGTGACGCTGCCAGGTATCCCGGCATGAGAACATTCAAGTTGATGGAGGTGATCACGAACACGATGCCGTGCAGGATGAACATGAAGAGTACCGATAAGGCCCATAATCCGATGACCTTTCCCGTGACATACTGCCACCTGGCTATCGGTTTGGACAAAACGCACGCTTGCGTTCCCTCGCTGCGGTCACGCCTGAATATTCGCATCGAAACTAAAGCCGCTACCACCATCACGCCGGCAGCAATGATGTGAAAGGTGGCTTTCGATAACGTTCTGACAATGGTTCCGGTATCGACAGCCTGTCCGTTCACCATGTAATTGCCCTGGTAACAACCACGGATAAGAAATACGCAGATGGCGCAGATGACGAACATGATGACGAAGCTCTTATGTCTCACTTCATCAATAATCGTATATTTAGCGATCCTGGTAATGGGGGGAAGCACCTTCGACGTTTCCATGTCAACCTCTCACAAGTCTTACAAACACATCTTCCAGCGTCTCACCGTCCTTGACTATCGCGGAAATTGCGTCTTTTACCAATAGCTTGCCGCCGTTGATGATGGCTGCGCTATCGCATATCTTTTCCACCTCCGACAGCAGGTGCGAGTTCAGAAAAATAGTCATGCCGCGAGATTTAAGCGACTCCAGGAGCTGGCGTATTTCCCTGATACCGATGGGGTCCAGGCCGGAGGTGGGCTCGTCCAGAATTAACAGTTTCGGGTCCCCCATGAGGGCCGCGCCTAACCCGAACCGTTGCACCATACCCTTGGAATAGGTGTCGACCTTCGCATGTTCCCTGCCTTGCATTCCGATCAGTTCGACCATGCGCCTGCATTGATCGACGGCATCGGGCCGGCTTAAATCCAGTAATTCAGCACAGCGCAGCAGGTATTGCCACCCCGAAAGGCAGGACGGGATATGGTGGTTTTCGGCCAGATAACCGATTGATGTCCTGCATGCCGCCTGCGTGCTCGGGATACCGTTCAGAGATAAGCTTCCCGATGTCGGCCGGGTAAAGTCCAGCAGCATCTTGACGATCGTCGTCTTCCCGGCACCATTGGGTCCCAGCAGGGCAAAACACTCGCCCGTCCCGACAGAGAAGGAAACCTGGTCAACAGCCTTAAGCAAACCATATTGCTTGGTAACATTATCCAATTCGATCATATAAGGGTCTCTTGTTAAAGGAATACTCGCCGGCATGAGCGGGGGTGATGGGACATGATTGCCGCCGGTTCATGGCCCGAGTCCTTCGGTTCCGGACCGGCGGCAGGCAGCCTGTCAACCCGCAGTACTTTTTTACACACGAGTACACACCATGTCAAAGGGAAAGTGAGACAAAGAGGCGGCATGATCAGCAGACGCTATTGAAGTTGATCGATGTCGGTATGGTTATCCGCATCAGAGTGTCTGAGAATAAAAGGGACACCACATGAGTTTCATGATATTAATACGGCCCTGCAACTGAGCCATGGGGCGCTCTTGGTGTCGGCAGACTTGCTATGCGATTTTATCGGGGGGGACAATGGATTTAATGATGGGGAGCAAAGGACGGATAAAGTCGTTACCTGGATTTATCCAATTTGTGATGAGATCTCTACTGCCAGGGATTGTACTCGTTGGGGTGGCGGCTGGCCATGCCATGGCCGTTGTTACGCCACGAGTGGATGCAGGAGTCAATTACCTCGTTGCCCTTAAAAGCGACGGGACAGTCTGGACCTGGGGGCAGGGGATCGGTACCAACGTAACAACCGACAACCCCGTGCAGGTAGTCGACCTGAACAAGGTAACCTCCGTAGCTGCGGGCTCTTACCACGCCGTAGCCTTAACCAATGATGGCAACGTTTGGGCCTGGGGCGCCAACGCCGCTGGGGAATTGGGGGACGGTACCACCATGAGTAACGGCAGGCCGGTTCAGGTTGCCGGACTCGCGGGGGTGGTCGCCGTTGCAGCAGGGAATAATTACACTCTTGCTCTGAAAAGCGATGGAACGGTCTGGGCGTGGGGGGATAACACCTTCTCCGTACTGGGGAATTCTTCAACTCAATCAAGTACCACCCCTGTTCAGGTGGCAGGCCTCACCGGAGTCAGCAGCATCGCTGCCGGTTCCTATCACGTTTTGGCAGGGAAGAGTGACGGCACCGTTTGGGCGTGGGGCTATAACGATAGTGGCCAACTGGGCAATGGCACTGCCAGCACCAGTCAGGTTCCTGTACAGGTACCAGGTCTTACCGGGATTACAGGCGTTGCCGCAGGAAACTCGCACAGTCTGGCACTGAAAAATGATGGCACCGTCTTCGCTTGGGGAGATAATTCAATCGGTGAACTGGGAAACGGTACAGCCACAGCGAGTGCCACTCCTGTCCTGGTGCCGGGTCTTACCGGGGTCACGGCCATTGCCGCTACCGGTAGCCAGCATTCGGCGGCATTGAAGGGCGATGGGACTGTCTGGGCATGGGGGTGGAACGGTAACGGCCAATTAGGCAATGGCACCGCTATTGACAGCGCTATTCCTATCCAGGTCGGCGACGTTGCAGGGGTCCTGGCGATCGCTGCGGGACCCCACAACACTGCTGCTGTGAAGAATGATGGCTCGCTATGGGTATGGGGAGATAACAGCTATGGCGGGCTGGGAAACCATACCCGGGGCACTATCACGCTGCCGATTTTGATAAATGAACTCACGGGTGTGGCGATTTCCGAAGGTGTATCTCATACCGTAGCCTTGCAAAGCGATGGCACCGTCATGGCACTTGGCTCAAACGGAAGCGGCCAGCTTGGGTACACCACAACTGTTAGCAGCACCAATGTCCCGGCCCGGGTGTCCGGCTTTGACGGGGGGATGGCAATATCGGCCGGTTCGAACTTTACCGTCGCCGCAAAGAGTGATGGTACGGCCTGGGCATGGGGGTGGAACGGTAACGGCCAATTAGGGAACGGCACAACTACTGAGTCTGTTGTTCCCGTTCAGGTAAGTAATCTGACCGGCGTGGCAAACGTTGCCGCGGGAACCAATCATGCCGTTGCCCTGAAAAAGGACGGCACCGTTTGGGCCTGGGGCTATAATGCCAGTGGACAACTGGGTAATGGCACCAGCTACTCCAGTAATGTGCCGGGGCAGGTGACCGGCCTGGCCGGAGTAACATCGATTGCTGCGGGAAGCATTCACACTGTTGCCTTAAAGAGCGATGGCACTGTGTGGGCTTGGGGCAATAATAGCAGTGGTCAAGTTGGAATCAGCAACACGTTTCCGGTAAAGACGCCAGTCCAGGTGACCGGGGTCTCGGGAGTGACCTCCATTGCTGCCGGAACCAGCCACACGGTAGCTTTGGAGAGCGATGGTACCGTGTGGGTGTGGGGCAGCTACGGGAAGGTCAACCTGGGGTCCGCGCCGGTGCAGGTTACCGGTCTCACCGGGGTTGTGGCCATCGCGGCCGGGGGGGCTACCATCGTTGCGGTGAAGAACGACGGCACCGTTTGGGCTTGGGGGTCCAATGGCGGGGGCCAGCTGGGTAACGGTACCCTGCTTGATAGCGCCGTCCCGGTACAGGTGGCGAACCTTTCATCTGTCATTGCAGTCGCTGCCGGGTACAATTCCACCCTGGCCCTAAAGAGCGATGGCTCTGTCTGGGGCTGGGGGGTTAACCAATCTGGCATACTTGGCAACAACCCGACGTTACCCCAGCTGGCTCTTATCAACCTGGGCCCGATTTTTTACACGTTGAACGTTACCCTGGCCGGTTCCGGGCAGGGCACGGTAAACAGCAACCCTACCGGCATCGCCTGCTCACAGGGTGCCTGTTCGAGGGATTTCGGGTACGGAAACCAGGTCGCGTTGTTGCCGGTTGCCTCATCGGGCTCGCTTTTCACCGGCTGGAGCGGGGACTGTACCGGAGTCGCACCGTGCAGCATTACCGCGACCGTTAACCATACTGTCACCGCAAACTTCGACCTGGCCCGCTACGTTTTGCTTCTTGGGACATCCCAAACCTTTGGGCTCTTGCAGTCGGCCTTTGATACTGTTGCCGACGGCAGGGTCCTGCAAGCGCAAGGGGTGGAGCTGAGCGAAAAACTTCTGCTGCAATCCCCCAAGGTTGTCACGGTCAGGGGCGGATTCGATACCCTGTTCGCTACCCGCTCCGGAGCTTTTACGACAATAAGCGGCTCGCTGACCATCAGGGAGGGAACGCTCATCGTTGATAGGGTTGCCGTGAGATAATCAGGGTGGGGTACAACCGTTCACCAGCAACAGGCAGATTGGTAGCGTCGTTTTAAGCTGACTTGGTGGTAGTCGGAGTCAGTGGGGTCAGAGACCCCGCAAGCAAAACACAACAAGGCACCTGGCTACTTCGGCTGGGTGCCTTGTTTGTCATAAAGAGCTCCCGGTTGTGAACCGCCAGCGCTTTACCCTCGATAGTCGTAAAAAAAGGGTACGATTGCCTGTCAAATACTCAGTTGTCATGGATATTCGGGGCATGGTCCCTCAATCTACGGTACTATTGGTATTTTGCCAGACTGGTATGATTTTTTAGCGAGGAGAAGGGCAATGGACACTCGAGACATGGATTTCACCATCGAGCGCCTGGGGGAGTGCCGCTTTCCGTCCCCCATGGCTCGCGGGCAGTTCACCGGAGACGCTGAGCGCATCCTTTACCACGTAACGCTCAAGGAACTGATGACCTACCTGGACCGTGGCGTTGATCCGCCCGCCCTGGAGTTGGCCGGCCCGCGCGAAAAGATATTTTTTGATCCGTCCACCCTGGCCTGCGGCATCGTGACCTGCGGCGGCCTCTGCCCCGGGATCAACAACGTGATCCGCGCCGTGACCCTGAGCCTGCATCACCACTACGGAGTGCGGCGCATCTACGGCTTTCGCTACGGCTACGAAGGGGTGGTCAAACGCCTCGGCAACACCCCTCTCATGCTCACCCCCGAGGTGGTGGACAGCATCGGCGAGCAGGGGGGGACGATCCTGGCTTCCTCGCGCGGCCCCCAGGACCCGGCAGCAATGGTGGACTACCTGGAGGAATTGGGGATAGGCATCCTCTTCACCATCGGTGGCGACGGCACCCTGAAGGGAGCTCAAAAGATCGCCGAAGAGGCGGCCCGGCGCGGGAAATCCATCAGTATCATCGGTATCCCCAAGACCATCGACAACGATATCTCCTTTCTCAAGAACACCTTCGGATTCGAGACTGCCGTTAACGAGGCGCACCATGCCATCTACTCCGCCCACACCGAGGCGACCGGTGCCCGTAACGGCATCGGGCTCGTTAAGCTGATGGGGCGCGACTCGGGTTTCATCGCTGCCGACTCGACGCTGGTCAATAGCCAGGTTAACTTCTGCCTGGTCCCGGAGTCACCTTTTACCATGAACGGGTTCCTGAAGAGCCTGGAACAGCGGGTGAGGGACCGCGGCCACGCGGTCATCGTCGTTGCCGAGGGAGCCGGCCAGGAACTGATGGCGAGCACGCAGGCGTGCGACGCCTCGGGCAACGCGAAGCTCGGCGACATCGGCATCCACCTGCGGGACGCCATCAGGGGGCACTTCGCCCGCACCGGGATGGAGATCAACCTGAAGTACATCGACCCCAGCTACATCATCCGCAGTCAGCCGGCCAACTCGCACGACTCCGCATTCTGCCTGCTCCTGGGGCATAGCGCCGTTCATGCCGGCATGAGCGGGCGCACCGGGATGGTGGTCGGATTCTGGAACCACCGGTTCACCCATGTTCCCCTGGCGCTGGCGACGGGACACAGGAAGAAGATAGACCCCGAGGGGCGTCTCTGGAACAACGTCCTTGCCTCCACCGGCCAGCCGGGGGATATGCGCTGAGCTGATTGACCATTATGGCGTGAAAGAATCGTCGGGGCACATGCAGCTTTCAGGTGACGGAATGCTTACTCATAGGTCAGGCCCATAAAAATGGTGCGCGACAGTTGCAGGGTGAAGTCCAACCGGGAAACATCGGAGGGTAGATGCCATGACAGAAACCGATAACCTGCGCTACACGAGGATACCCCTCAACTACGGCTCCGGTGCGATCCCCGCGCTCGGTTTTGGCACGCTGATTCCCGACCCCGTCGCAACAAAAAACGCGACCAAGGCCGCGCTGGAAGCGGGGTTTCGCCAGTTCGACACCGGGGAGCGTTACCGGAATGAAAAAGAGGTCGGCGCAGCGCTGCAGGAGGTGTTTCAGGCGGGGCAGATTCGGCGCCAGGACGTATTCATCGCCGCGAAGCTCTGGAACAACAATCACCGCCCGGAACGCGTGGCACCCGCCTTCGAGGAGAGTCTCAAGAAACTCCAACTCGACTACGTCGATCTCTATCTCATCCACACCCCCTTTGCCTTCCAACCCGGAGACGAGCAGGACCCGAGGGACGCGGAGGGCCGCGTGATTTATGACCAAGGGGTGACCTTGCTGGATACCTGGAGGGCGTTGGAGGACCTGGTGGACGGGGGGAAGTGCAAGGCTATCGGGTTATCCGACGTCAGCCTGGAACAGGTGCAGGAGATCTTTGCAGCCGCGAGGATCAAGCCTGCGGTAGTTCATGTCGAGTCCCACCCTTATCTTCCGCAATGGGAACTTTTAGAGTACTGCAGGAAAAACGGCATCGTGCTGCAAGCTTTCGCGGCGCTGGGGCATAGCAGCGAGCCCAACTTGCTGGATGATCCTGTCATCACCGCTATCGCCAAGAGCGTCGACAAGACGCCGGCGCAGGTCCTGCTCGCCTGGGCGATCCAACGCGGCACGGCCCTCTTGACCACCTCCAAGACCCCCAGCCGGATCAAGGAGAATTTCGAGGTCTCCGCTATCCCTGAGGACGCCATGCGCGAGATCAGCGAAGGAATCACGCAGCGGGTCAGGTTCAATGCCGTGGTGGAGACCGGGATTCCCGGGTTCATCCCGAGAGAAAAACGGGGTTAGGTTGGACGGGCGAACACAAGGTTCGCCCCTACCAGCTTCCCTTGGGTTCGCCCCTACCAGCCTCCATTGTCGTAGGGGCGAACCTTGTGTTCGCCCGCGCTTTTCCCCCCATTTAGCTCCTTTACCTTCGTTTGGGTACTAGTTCCTATTCCCCGTCCCTTACCCCATTTCCGTCAGAATCGAAGTCCCGGCAAAGGGTTGCAGGTTGCCCAGGCTTTTGAAATAACGGGAACGGGTGGACAGGTTAAGACCGGTGTACACCTTGCAGCCGAAGAGCCCCCGTTTCCAGGGAGTCATGCCGAAGAACCGTTTGGTTATCGCGCCGTAGGAATAGGCGTCCCGGTTCAGGCGGGCAAAACCGTTGATAAGCTCGTCGACGCTCATCCCCATCGGCTGGTACAGGACCGTGTCGGGAGGATACCCCTTGAGCCACCAGTCGGGTGCCAGCAGCCTTCCTTCGTCCTGAAGGCGCGTGTACAAGCGGGTCCCCGGATAGGGGGTGAGTATCCTCAACTGGGCACAGTCCATGTGGCTCTTCAGGATGAACTCGAGGGTCTGATCGAACACGTCCTTGTTCTCGAAATCGAAGCCGAAGACAAAGCAGCCCAGTATGCCGAAACCCTGGTCGTGGAAGCGGCGCATGGCCTCGTAGAAATCTATCTGCAGGCTCTTTATCTTGCCCACCTCGTCCTGGGTCTGCTTCTGCACCGATTCGAACCCGATCAAAAGCCCCAGGCAGCCGGCGCGCTTCATCAGGTCCAGCAGTTCCAGGTCCTCGGCGAGCGACACGGTGGCCTGCGCCAGCCAGCGCTTCTTGAGAGGAATCATCTCGGTAAAGAGTTTCTTGGCCTCCACCCGGTTCAGCCCCAGGGCATCATCGACGAAGAAGAGGTCCCGGGCTTCGATGGACTCGATCTCGGAAATCACCTCGCTCACCGGCCTCACGCGATACTGCCGCCCCAGGGTCGCCCCGACGCAGCAGAACTCGCAGTCGTACGGGCAGCCCCGGGAGGTTTCCACTCCGATCGGAATGGGGGCGATGCTTTTACCCTTGGGGTAGGGGGCGAGCTCGCGCCGCGGTTTCGGCAGGTCCGCGAGACAGCTCATCTTCTCTGCCTTATAGGTCCTCTGCAGCTTTCCCGCTTCGGCATCCGCCACCAGTTGCGCCCAGACTCCCTCCGCCTCTCCCAGTACCACGGCGTCGGCATGCAGCAGGGCTTCCTCCGGCAGTACCGTGGGGTGGATGCCACCCATGACCACCCTCACTCCCTTGCGGCGATAAGCGTCAGCGATCTCGTAGGAGCGCACCGCAAGCTCGGTCAGGACCGTGATGCCGACCAGATCGACCGGCTCGTCGATGTCGTCGGGGCCAAACGACTCCTCGACGATAGTGATGGTATGTCCGGGCGGCGTGAGCGCCGCAAGGAGGGGAAGATTTACCCTTTGCAATTTGAAGGGAGTGGAAATGGCGTCTTCACGGTGCTCATGGGGTGCGATAAGCTTGATTCTCATAATTTGGTAGTCTCCTTGCCTTCGGGTCTGGAAACGCCCCAACCGGCTTCCGGTGGGGAAGCTATGCTCCGCACCACGTAATCGCCCATGCCATAAAGAGAGCCGCTCAGGTAGTGGCGCTCCTCGTTGTCAGCTGCGGTCAAAGCGAAAATCGATTTGTCGTAAGGCCGTACCCGCAGGGCGGCCGGCACCCCCATCAGGTCGAGAAGGGTCGCGAAATTGTTCAGATGGGAAACCTTGAGACCCGGGGCAATGCCGTCTATCATCTCTTTCTTGTCGAAGCTCTGGCCGGTAACCAGGAACCCGGGAACATCGACGATCTCCGGGTCGGGCTTCATGTGGGTATACACCTGCCCATGCTCGGCGAGGGTCTGGCCGTGGTCCGAGGTGTACAGGACGGCATAGTTCTGGTTGGTCGTTTTGGCCACCAGCTCCCGGAAGAATTGGTCGACCTGGAAGCGTATCCCGTTATCGTAGCTATTGACGAGCCTCTCGCGTCCGGCCGGGCTGGGATCGATGGGTTGCGCCGCCTTCATGACCGGTTTCCAGAGGGTGGAGGGGAGGTCGTCCGGATAGCGGTTGCGATAGTTGAAATGAAGTCCCTTCTTGTTGACCAGGATGAAATAGCCGCTTTTTTCGTTGAGCAGTTCGCTGAGGACCCGTGCCACGCCCAGGTCCTTGCTGGCGTCGAGATCGATGCCGCGCTCAAGGAAGGTATCGTCGTTCATCCAGCCGTCCAGGGATCTCACCGGGCCGTCACCGGCAGCTTTCCTGAGGGCGTACAGGTAGATCTGGTTCACGTCGATGTAGAGGGTTTGGTAACCCATCTTTTTGGCGTAATCGAAGACCGTCGGGTTCTTTTCGGTGCGAAAGTCGCCGTCGGGAAAGGCGTTGTGACCGGTGATCAGGTAGGCGTTACTTAAGTGGGAGAAGGTGCCGGCCGAGACACAGATGCCGAGGTTCTTTAAAAGGCCCCGGTCTTCCAGATCTTCCAGGAACGGCGTGGTGGCGCGCGGGTAGCTGTTCAGGCTTAAATTGCTGCCGCGCACCGACTCGTCGATGACGTAGATGATGCTGTCGAGCGGCCGCTTCGGGGTGGGAGCCTCCGGCAGGTCGTCGCGCGGTCCCCGGTAGGTGCGCCGGCTTTCGAACCGGCAGGAAAGCGCCGAGCGCAGAAAGGAGGTCAGGGGGTTCAGGTGGAAGCTTCGCTCCGGCAGGTAAAGAAACAGTAGGTAATTGGAAAAAAGGAGATAGAGTAGCGGCAGCAGGCTGAGCGCAAGCGCTCCCCAGAAACCCGGAAATGCGGGAACGGCGACCAGCGGGGAGAGCACCAGCGCATAGGGTAGGGCATAGCGAAAGACACTCGGCTGGAAGAAGCTCGAGATGGCTTCCAGGCGGTGGTTCCCGCTGACAGTCAGGGCGAGGAACAGGTCGGTGGCGGTCATGAACTGGTTCAGCGTGAGCCAGTAGGAACTTTGCACGATGATGAGGAAAAGGAAAAAAAGCAGCACGGGTGCGCGCAGCAGCAACGGCAGGAGGGCCGTCAGATAAAAGAGCGCCACCAGTTGCCCGAATACCAGCGTGCAGGCGCCCGCGAGCTGCACCAGGCCGGTGCCCGGCGGGACCTGCCCTGAAGTCCGGTAGGCGCGGGACCTCAAAACGAGATCGACCAAGACCGCGAGCGCCGCCGCAATGAGGACGGCTACGAACCGGGGGCAGGGCGCCTGACTGAGGGTGCTTAAAAGGGACATGCCGTTATTGACCCTCTTCCCACTTGGTGGCAATGATGCCCAGGACGAAGACGATCGCCGCAAAGACACCTATGATGGCGGCGGCGTGCCCCGCGGCGGCGTTGTCCTGAAAGATCATCGCTGCCCGGAGACCCTCGTTCACGTAGTAAAGCGGGAGAGTCTTGGCGAGCGTCTGCAGGAAACCGGGCATAAGTTCCACGGGGAAGAAGCTGCCGGAGAGGAACATCATCGGGAAACTGATGGCGTTCGCCGCGGCAGCCGCACTCTGCGACTCTCTTACGAAGCGGGTGAGCGTCATGCCGATGCCGACGAACGCGAAGACGTCCAGCATGACAAAGGCCGGAAGCCAGAGGTTCAGGTGCAGGTTGGCGCGAAACACGGCCCAGCTCACCACCAGCATGATGGTCGTCGTTACCAGCGCTATGGTGAAAAAGTACAGCACGTCCGAGAGGATCCATTCGGTGCGCGTGATGGGCGTGGTGGAGAGTTTCCTGATGATCCCCTTTTGGCGCAGCTCGGTGTTCATGTTCGCCGTTCCAAAGAGGCTCAGCGTCATGACCGACATGGCGATGATGCCGGGAATGAAATACTCGATGAACCGGTACTGCTTGGTGAGTATCGATTTTTGCACGATCTTGATGAAGGGGGGGATCCCGGAGATCTCCTGGTTGGCCCCGGCGATGACTCCGCTTAAGATCGCCATCTTGGTGGGGACCGAAGAGGAGCTGGGGTCGTAGACATAGGTGAGGGTGGCGCTTTGGTCGTACTCCTTGAAAAACTTACGGCGCATGAGCGAGCGCTCGAAGCCTTTGGGAATGACGAGGACCAGGGTTGCCTTGGTGTCCCTCAGGTACTTGACGGCGTCGACGGCGGGGTCGACCGCGGTCAGCTTGAATTTCCCGCTCTCCCCGAGGGCCGCGATGGAATCCCGGGACGATTTCGACTGGTCGAGGTCCTGCACGCAGAGGTGGAAGTTCACGTTGTCCTGGCTCATGAAGATCGAGCCGAACAGCAGTATCAGGATGATCGGGAAGGAAAGGGTGAAGAACATGGTGGTCTTTTCACGGTAGACGCAGATGAGCTTCACGTAGAGATTTGCCACGACGACGCTTGGTTTCATGGCTGCCCCTTTGCTGCGACAGGGCCGTCGTGCAGCGCCTCTCCGGTTAGCTTCAGGAAGACTTCCTCAAGGTTTGGTTTGCGGACGTCCAGGCCGAGATACCGGGCCCCGGCGTCCTTGACGGCGCTCAGGATACGCAGCACGTCCGGCGCGTGCTCCACCCTGATCCTGAGGTCCCGGTGCTGGTCGGAAAGCGGCTCGAAGCCCAAACCCCGGACGACTTCAAAGGCTTTTGCATCGGCGGACTGCAGGGTAAGGACCTCGTAATTCGCGTTCTGGCGGATGAGTTCCCCGGGGGAGTCCATCGCGATGATGCACCCCCGGGAGATGATCGCGACCGTGTCCGCCAGAAGCTCCGCCTCCTCCATGTAGTGCGTCGTCAGGAGCACCGTCTTCCCCTGGCTCTTCAGCCCTTCCAGCACCTGCCACACCTCGCGCCTGGCGCGGGGGTCGAGCCCCGTCGTCGGCTCGTCGAGGAACACGACATCGGGATCGTTGACCAGTGCCAGGGCGATTCCCAGCCGCTGCTTCAGTCCTCCGGAGAGATTCTTGTACTCCACCTGGCTTCGGTCCGTGAGGTTCACGAGTTCCATCAGAGAGTTTATATCGGCGTGCGGGCCGGAGAAAAGCCGCGAGTAGTACTGCAGCGTTTCCTTCACCGTTATCCTGTCGAACGAGCTGAAATCCTGGGGCAGGACGCCGATGCGGGGAGCGATGTCGAGCTTTTGCTTGGTGACGTCCATGCCCAGCAGGGAGACTTTCCCGGAGGTGAGCGTCCGGATGGTGTCGATGATCTCGACAGTCGTGGTCTTTCCGGCGCCGTTGGGACCCAGCAGGGCGAACACCTCGCCCTTTTTGACCGTGAAGGAGATCTCGTCGACTGCCAGTATTTCCCCGTAGCGTTTGGTCAGTTTTTCCACTTCTATTGCGTAGTCAGGTTTTGCGCTCATGAATCTCCAGATGTCCATTCTATTGGTGAGGCTGCTGCCATACATTTGGTGCTGCTTTTGCCTCGTCAGGTCACTTTGCTGCCCGATCCCAACTGTCTTCAGCACTTTATGTCCAGCATCGTTCCCACGCTCCTGCGTGGGAACGCGAATCGCCGGACGCTCCGGCGTCCAGCACCGAGGCGACTCTTTTGCCCTGCCGGGTGCCCGCCCACGTAGCAGCCAGGGACGCGGGAGCGTCCCTGGCTGCATTCCCACGCAGGAGCGTGGGAACGATATCGAAGGACGGGTACCTTTTAAGAAGTGGGCACCCGCAAGGGGTGCCCCTACAAAAACGCTTACTGTAGGGATACCCCTTGCGGGTATCCTTTCAGCTATTGCCGTACATACGCCCCCAGGAAGGAGAGGGCAGGGGATCGTTTACTTCACGGCAATGATCGCCGCCCGTTTTATCCCCCCTATGAAATAGGGGGGAAGCCGAACGTAGAGAGGCAGGGGGGTGATTTGCCCGGGCTACAACCCCCCTGTCTCGCTACGCGAGCCTTCCCCCCTGTTGCCACAGGGGGGACCAAACAGACCGCCCGGGCGAGGGGCTGCTGCAATCGCCGGGGCGGGCGGGCGCGGAACACCTTCTTTAGGGACGCAACCGGTACCGCAACCGGCAGCCTTCACTGCAGCCGGCGGAGCGCTGGGCCAAAGCCCGAGGCGGCTCAGGATCTTCCCGGTCAGAGCGTGCGGCCCGACCAGCAGCCGGTCGAACACCGGCCAGCGGTGCCTGAAGAGGAGGAAACTCGGGATGAAGGTCGCGCCCAGGTGCGCCTTGGTCTCCTCGGTTCCCTGCCCGGCGTAATAGAGGGGGATTTTCCGCTCTGCGCAGACCCGGACGTTTTCCAGCCAGGACAGGGCATAAAGGTTGTATTTGCTCCCCGGCCCGTAGTTCATGCAGAAATACTTGTCGACCATCTCTTCCGGTTTTACGAAAATCAGGTTGAAGGCAACCAGCTCCTCCTGCACGAAATAAAGTACGTATTCGGCGCCGGGCACTCTCCGGCAGACTTCCTCGAAATAGAAGCGCCGGTGGATGCCAAGCGGCATGGGACTGCGCGCCACCGTCACCTCGTAAAGCGAGTAGATCCTGTCCATGTAGTAGGAAACGTCGCGGCTGTGCTCTATCCGCACCTCGGGGGCAACCCGCATCTTGCGGCGCAGGTGCTTGCGCGAGCCACGGGAGAGCTGACTCAGGTATTCCTCGATGCTGCCAAAGTCAATTGCCAGCCGGGCACAGGGCCGAAAGGGCACCCGGTTGAACTGGGTCAGGAGGCCTTCGGGAAGCCCGCTGAATTCGTTAAAGTTGTAAAGCGCGACGACGTCGGACTTATGCCGGAGCGCGACCGCCTGCAACTCCCCAAAGGCCATCTTGCAGGCGGCGAACCGGGTGCTCGCGTCAAGGTCCGGATCGATCCCCAGTTCACTCCATCCCGCGTCCACCGACCCCAGGCACAAAACCCGGGGATGAAAAACCGCGGGAACCAGACGGCCCGCCACTTTCAGGACTTTTTTCAGCCAGCCCTCCACGAAAGCCGACAGATCGAATCGCGTTTCAAAGAGCGGGAGCAGGAGCACCGGCAGCGCGTCCCGGAAAACGACGATGCTCCCCAGGTGGAAACCGTCGACGCCGGAGTCCTGCACCAGGGACAGGTGGGGGGCGGCTGTCGAGGGCTCCGGAAAGAGACGCTCAAGGTCTGCCGCCGGCAGTGAATCCAGCCGGGGCAGGTACCTGCAGGTAAGCTCATTCATGGGCTGCGGGCCTCCGATCCAGTTGGGCGATGGAAAGCCACATCTGGCCCAAAGGACGCGAACGTACCCAGGTGGGAAGGCTGGCGGACGGCTGAAACTGCTGCGATGTCCCCGTCGACAGGGCGACCGGGAAATCATAGCCATCCTGCGCCTGCGCGGCAGGAGGGTAGACCCTAACCTGTCGCGGTTCCACGCGATGAAAGGCGCAACCCAGTGCCTTGACGAAAGCTTCCTTCACGGACCAGAGCAGGGCGCAGGCAGCCGCCCGGTCTCCATTCGTCAGTCCCAAGGCATGCTGCAGCTCTTCCGGAAGAAAGACCCGGTCCACGGGGTAGTCGCCGGTAAATTCCTCGGCCCCGGCCACATCGATGCCGACCTCGGACCGGGCTCCGCAGAGGGCGGCCCAGACTTTTCCGCCCCCCTCGCTGAAAGATATGCCCGGGCCCGGGATGCCGCCCACCAGGAGCTGCGGCCTCCCCAGCGGTCCGGCCACCACCTGAATGGGCAAGGGGACTCCGGCGGAGCTCTGACAGCCAGGGTTTTCCCGTGCCGAAAAGGCCTCCCACAGGGTGGCGACCAGGCGCTCCCGGCAGGCTTCGCTGTCTCGCGCCAGCGAGGCGTAGCAGACCGGACCCTTTGGGCCGGCCGGATACATCGTGTGAACGGCCCCTGCCACGTTATCCTGCTCCGTCATAGCGAAACCCATTGCATGCGCATGTTTTGCACCTGCATGATGACCTGTCCCTGCTCGTCAACCCCCCGGGCGTCCCAGGTGAGCCCGGCGTCGTCTTTTTCCCGCAGGCGGGCCTCCAGGATTATAGGTTCCCCGGCCCGGCACTGGCGCGAGAAGGTAAGCTCTCCAACCTCCAGGGGAATCAGGGAGCGTCGCTCCGCGGGGTCGGTTGCCGCGAGGTAAAAACCGGACAATTGCAGCAGACCCTCGAAAAGGTAGACCGGAAACTGGTACCGGGTGCCGCTGAGAAGCGCGAAGTCCGGGATCTCCCGGTAGCTGGTCCGGCCCCGCACGGTTCGCGGTCCGGCGCCGTCGAGACTCTCCAGCACGCGATACCTTCCTGCCAGGCCGCTCTTCTCCGTGTACCATTGCAGCACTTTTTTCCCGTTCATGGGCCCGCTGGAGAGTTCCTCCGGCCGGACCGGGAAATCCGGGAGCCAGCCGGCATCGTATTCAGTGCCGCTATCCAGGATCACTTCCCCCTGGTAGTGCGGGATGAAGCGGTCGGTCAATCTCCCGGCAGGGGTGATTTCCGGCGCCGCGAGAACGACCTCGCAGGCCAGCTCCCGAAGTCCCTTGTCGACCCGGCGGCAGGAGATCCTGGCCGGTCGCGGGATTCCGGGGGGGCACTGCATCATGTCCAGGAAGCGCACCTGGCGCACTCCCCGAGCCTTTAGGTGGGGGTAGAGAATCCGGGCGGTTTCCAGGAAGGTCTCCAGCACCATGGTCGCTGAGACCAGGGGATGCTTGATGAACTTGAAGGGGCGGTGATCCGCGATCCAAAGGTCCTTTTCCAGGGAGAAGGTCCTGGTGGCGATCAGTTCACCCCGGCGCAGATTGAGGCTGGAGATACCCGAAATCATCGGGAACTGCTCCGGTTCCAGGGTAACGGTCCCCGCGTCCAGCCTCCCCGCGAGCGGGGGAGGCGTGGCGTCCAGGACCGGTGCCGTCCTCAGGGTCGGCAGGTTCCGCATGAACATGACCGAGACCTCGGCGGCCGGGGCCAGCATGAGCTCCCGGCAGAAAAGAGCCGCCAGTTCGTCGGCATGAATGTAGCCGACTCCCTTCAGCTGCAAAAGCTCCCGGAGTTCGGCATTCTCTGCCATGCCCGCACCCTCGATGGGGGGAAGCATCAGAGCCTTGCAGAGCAGGGCGCCGTTTTCCCGGCGCAGGGAGCCCAGCAGCGCGGACATCATGCGGTTGGCCGCCGCGTAGTTGGCCTGGCCGGGATTGCCCTGGACCGCCGCAGCGGAGGAGAGCCCCACGATAAACCTCAGGCCGGCCCCTTGCGCGGCTGTGAAGAGATTCCAGGCCCCGAGGAATTTGACGTCGGTGACGCTGGAAAAATCTTCCGCGCTCATCTGGCCCAGGAGGCCGTCCCTGAGGATTCCGGCGCCGTGAATGATCCCGTCGATCCTGCCGTAACGCTGGACAACTTCGCCCAGGGTCGCGCGGACTGCTTCGGGGTCGGTCACGTCGCAGCGGTAGTAGCTTGCCTCGATCCCGGAAGAGCGCAGGTCAGCCAGGGTTTGGGCGATCTCCCCCTCCCTTTGGCCGACAGCGAAGCTGTGCGCCGCTACGGTGGGGGATTTAACCGGGTCGCTGCCCGGGTCACTCTCCGGGTGCATCAGTGTTCTCCCCAAAAAGACCAGGCGGGGACTGAAGGGTGCCAGACTGCGCGCCAGGAGTGCGCTGATTCCGGTGGCGCCCCCGGACATGACTATGACGTCTCCGGGGTTGAGCTTGAGAGCCGGGGCATCCGTCAGGAGCACCGGAGCCGAGTGCCCCGCGGAAGTGAGCAGCTTCCCGTCGCGCTGCAGCAGCTCCACCGCGCCGCAACTCCGGTCCAGAGCGCCGGCGAGTGCCAGGTGCAGGTCGCTCTCCTTCCCGATTTCCAGGGTCCGGAACTGGACCGACGAGTATTCCTGAGCCGCGCTCAGGAAGATCCCGAGCATCCCTTCTGCCAGAAGCTGCCTGGGCGTCCCGGCGTTTTCCCGGGAATGGACCAGAACCACGAATTTCTTTTTCGGAGCCTTAAGAAAGGACTTCAGCATGGGGAAAAACCCCTGGATAAGACGCGAGACATCCGCCGGATCCTTTAAGCTTTGCGAGGTGCCTTCCGGCAGGGCGATGACCAGCCCCGCGAGATCCGCCAGGGCCGCGATGCTCTTCGCAGCGCTGCCGGCCCCTGCTTCGGTCAGGATGTCGTAGCACCCCGGGCCGGAAAGGCCGGTGCCAGGCAGGAAAATCAGGGAAGTCGTGTCAACCCCGTAATCCTTCCGGAATTCCTGCTTTATTGCGGCGGCAATGCCGCTCTCCCGGTCCGGTGCCAGCAGGAGCACCGACTCTCCGGCGCTCAAGGTCACGGGGTTGGGAGGCAATGTTGGCAGCGCGGCGTAATCGAAAACGATCCGCTTCAGGCTGACTTCATCCGGCGCGGCTTCCCGGGTTTTCTCCTCTGGCTCCTGGCTGCCGGCTGCCTGAGTTTCCGGCTGCGGGGTGCCTGCCTGCTGCCGGGCGAGGATGGTGGCAATGCGCTGGCCGATGTCCGCCACGGTGCGGACGTCGATGAAGTCCTCCATTTCGATGACGATCCCGAATTGCCGCTCCGCGGCATCCATGATGATGGGGAGCCGGCTGGACCGGATGGAGAGATCCCTCCTGAGGTCCATCTCGGGCTGGACTTCCTCCCTCTCGAACCCGGTGGAATCCATGATGATCCCGATGAGCTGTTCCATGAGGTCGGCGTTTCCGGAAGTCACGCTCCCAACGGGAGTTGCGCTGCTGGCAGATGTTGCGCTGCTGGCAGTAACCGCGCAGCAGGCGGTCGCTGTCTGAAGCGAGGCTGCCGCGGCGGGAGCAACCGCCCGGGCGGCAGGCTCTGCGCCGGCGTCCGGCTGGGGTAGGGCGACGCCCTGCCTGACCAGTAGGGCGGAAATCCTGCCGGCGATGTCCTCCACGGTGCGGACGTCCAGAAAATCCTCCATTTCGATGGTGATCCCGAACTGGCGCTCCGCAGCGTCCATGATGATCGGGAGCCGGCTGGACCGGATGGAGAGATCCCTCCTGAGATCCATCTCGGGCTGGATTTCCTCTCTCTCGAAGCCGGTGGCTTCCATGATGATGCCGATAAGCTGCCCCATGAGTGCCGTATCCTGAGGAGTCTTGTCTGGCAGGGCGGCTGCGAGGCCAGGCTCGATCTGCGCGCCGCCGGAGAGGGAGGTAACCCCGGGCTCCGTCGGGAGCTTCAGATGCCCCTCGACGTAGAGTCGGGCCAGCGCGGCCCGGTAGGTCACCCCTTCCGCGGCGGGGAAACAGGTCTGGATGCAGGCCGCCTCGTTAAGCGTGTCGGCGATGAGGTTACTCAAGGCCTCCCCGGGTCCGACCTCGACAAAGAGCCGGACCCCGTAAGCATTGCTCAGGGTCTGGACATTATTCATCCACTGGACCGGTGACTCCAGGTGCGCCATGAGAATGCGCTTGATCTCAACGGGATCGGACGGGTAGGGCGCCATCGTCGTGTTGGAGATGACCGGGATTTCCGGGGACTTGAACTCGATGGAGGCGACGTACGCCTCGAGCTCCGCGTGGATGACTGCCATGATGGGGGAGTGGAAGGCCATGCTGACCCGCAGGAAGGTGGCCCGGTATCCCATTTCCTTCAGTCTTTTGCAAAGACTCTTCAGCGCTTCGGTGTCGCCGCTCAGGACGACCTGCTGCGGCGAATTGATGTTGCCGATATGGACCTGCTGCTGTCCCGCGAGCAGCTCCTGCAGTAGCTCCAGCGGCGCGTCGACCGCCGCCATGGTGCCGGGGTCCCCGTGCATGGCGGAGGCCTTGTCCATGCAGAGCGCCCTTTTGTTCACGATGCGAAAGCCGTCCTCCGCAGAGAAGACACCGGCCAGGCAAAGGGCAGTCAGTTCGCCCAGGCTGTGACCGGCCATCGCCACCGGGGTGATGCCGAGGGAGGTGAGGTTCCGGGCCATGGCATGTTCCATGGCGAAGAGGGCCGGTTGCTGCCACCTGGTCTTTTGGAGGTTTTCCTCGCGGTCGTGGAAGAGCAGCTGCAGGAGGTCGAATTCTGCGGCCGCCGCGGCCCGGTCCATCCAGTACCTGATGACGGGAAAGGAGTCGTAAAGCTCCCGGCCCATTCCCGCATACTGTGCCCCCTGCCCGGGAAATACCAGGGCAAGCGGCGGCGCCGGCAGATCCGCGGGGGCGAGGAAAATCCCCCTTTGGGAGAGCGCTCGCACTTCCTTGGCGGAGCCGAGATCGGTCTGGGCAAGCAGGGGCAGGTTTCCGAGGACGGCCAGAGCATTGGCGTCGGAGGGTGCCACGACAGCCAGGCGGAAGGCGCGACCATTCATCTCGGTGCGGAGGAAGGAGACGCCGACTTTCTCAATGGTGGCAGCTTCCCCCTCTCCCCGACCCTCCCCCTCCAGGGGGGAGGGAGAGCTTGAGCAGGTCGGAGACAGAGACGGGAGCGTTAATTTTTCGGCAGCCGGGGCGGCAGGGGGTAGGTTCGCCAGCGTCAGGGCGCGGCTGACGCCTTGCGCCGCTGCGAGTTCCGGAGCGACCAGCAGCGTGGCCGCTTCCGAGCAATCCTGTTCCACCTGCACCACGTAGTTGGAACCGCCAAAACCGAAGGCGTTGACCTGGAACCTTCTCGGGTCCCCGTTCGCCTTTTTCCAGTCCAGCGCTTCAGGGGCGACCAGGAAACCGGAACCTTCCAGACCCATGGCCGGGTCGGGGGTCTCGTAGTTGAGGGTGGCCGGGAAAATCCCCGCCTGCATGGCCATGGTGCCCCGGATCAGGTTCGTTATGCCCGAGGCGCCCAGGGTGTGGCCGATCTGGGACTTGAAGGAGGTGAGCACCGTGCGTTTTGAGGGGTCGAAGACCGACTTAAGGGCGCGGACTTCTTCCACGTCCCCCTGCTTGGTGCTGGTGGCGTGGCATTCCACCAGGTCCACCGCCTCGGGTCCATAGGAGATCCCCTTGAAGGAGGCGCGGATCGCCATCTCCTGGGTAAGGCTGTTGGACTCCACCATCCCCATGTGGTTGTTGCTGGCGCCCATGCCGGTAATGAGGGCGTCTATGCGTGCTCCCCGGGCGCGGGCCAGGCTCTCGCGCTCGATGACGATCATGCCGCCGCCTTCGCCAAGCACCATGCCGTCGCGATCCTTATCGAAGGGGCGGGAGGTCTCCCGGGCGGGCCTTTCCCGTCCGGACATCCCGTAGAGAGCGCCCACGGCGGCGAATTCCAGGAAGTGCAGGTGGGTGAGATTATCCTCGCTCCCTCCGACGATCGCCGCGTCGATGACCCCGCTCCGGATCATCAGGATGGCGTTGTACAGCGCTACCAGCGAACTCGCGCAGGCCGCGGACACCGCGTAGCTCGGGCCGGTGAACCCGTACTTGTTGCAGATGAAACCGGGTGCCGCGCAGTTGAGTCTTCCGAGCAGTGTGGTGTCGTCCGGCGCCATGCGCCCGGCTTTCACCTCACGCTCCACGGCGGCAGCCTGCTCGGCCGTGAGCGGGACGGCCCGCTTGACGGCGTCCAGGATGTCGTGGGTGTAGGCCCTGATGATGATGCTGGTGAGGGTTCCCGCCGCCTCGCCCGAATTCTGGGAGATGACGACTCCGATCCGCTCGCGCGGAATATCGGAGTTAAGGATGCCGGAATCCTGGATGGCCTTCTCCGCGAGCCAGAGGGTCAGCTTGGTGGCGTCGGTCATGGTCCGGAAATCCTGGGGGGGGATCCCGAGTTCGGCGCGCGAGACCGGGAAGTCAAGGAAGGCGCCGACCTGGCAATAGGTCTTGTCCAGGACCAGCGGCCGTGGGTCGTAAAAGAGCCGGTGATCCCAGCGCGAAGCCGGGATGCCGGTGATCCCGCTCTTCAGGGCGAGGCTTGCGGCCCAGACCTCCTGCGGGCTTTTCCCCAGCGAATTGAGGATGCTCATCCCGGTGATGGCGATCCGTTCCCCGGCGCTTTCCCGGGGGGCGCTCGGCAGCGGTCCGGGGCGGGCAGCGGGAGCCGGTAATTCTCTCAAGAGCGGCCGGGCGGGTGCAGGCGGTTCGGCCTTTCCCAGCTCGCCTATCGCGGGATGGAAGAGCGCGAGAGGACCGTCGGCCAGTTCGCCGTGCAGGGACGTAAGCGACCTTTCCTCCCGGATCAGGCCGGCGCAGGCCCCGCTCATGAATTGTCCGCGCTGCAAACAGGCTTCCTCGTCCAGAGACGCACCACCGGCCGGCCGGTCCAGGCCCCGGGCCGCGGCGTAGAGGCTCCCCGCAGCCATCTCCTCCATCTCCTTTCGAAAGGACGCCTCGTCGTGGTGGCCTGCCGCAAAGGCACGCTCCAGGGATAAAATCGCTTCCACCCTCGGGCTACTGAGGGAGCGCACCCGAAGTCCGGTGTCCTGGCCCGAAACGACGGTTCCCTCGGGCCGGGATCTGAGGATCATGCGCTGATAGAGGGGGACCAGGGCGCCCGTCTCGACGGCCTCCCGGGTGGCCAGGTAGGCCGTGCCCATCTGGACCGCGTCCGCGCCGAGCATGGCCGCCATGAATGCGGTCTCGCGGTTGTAGATCCCGCCCGCCAGGATGACCTTGGTTTTCCGGAACAGCTCCGGCGCGCGCCGCTTCAGGTCCAGCACCATCTGCGCCAGAGTCAGCGTGCTCTGCTGCCCCACGTGGCCGCCGGCCTCATACCCCTCGAAGGCGACGTAGTCCACCCCCGCCTCCAGGGCGAGCCGCAACAGCGCCGCATCGGGCGCCAGGTAGACCACCTTGATGCCGCACTCCATCAACTCCCTGGCCGGGGAGAGGTCGCCGCCTGCGATGACGACGAATTGAGGGTGCTGCTTCTTTATCCAGGCCAGATGAATTTCACGGAAGGGGTTTTCCGCCAGGGAGATGAGGTTCAGCGCATAGGGGCGCCCGGCCATGATCTCCCCCAGGCTTCCCAGCCTGCGGTCGAGGGTCTGCGCGTCCATCATGCCGAGAGCGACCGTGGGGAGGCCGCCGGCATCGGCGACCCTTGAGGCGAACTCCGGGACATCGGTAATCCAGGACATGGCGCCCTGGACAAACGGGTAGCGGGTTCCCAGCTCTTTGGCGGCCGGGCTGTCCAGGAAAAGCTCCCTGGTTGCCTCGGCCCGCCCGCAGCAGGCGCCGATGGCGTCTCTGAAGGCCTGCACGGCCTGCTCGGTCCCGGGCCCGAAGCGCTCCGCGAAGGAGGCGGCGAAGCTGGCTTCCACGCCCAGGGCGATGACCTCGTCCTGGCCGAAGCTGCTCTCCAGGGCGGGTAGGGCTCTGGAGAGCACCCGGCTCACCAGGCGGCCACGGCTCTCCCCGTCGACGGGGCCATCGTAGAGCGCGTTCTCGAAGGCCTTGATCTCTTTGAACGCGAGCGAGTTCCCCTTGTTGAAAAGGCGGCAGGGGACCTGCAGGTTCACTCCGACCAGCTCGGTGGCGTCCAGGCGGAGCTTTCCGATGCGCTGGCGCTGCGCTTCGTTTATGTCGACCAGGTCCGTCAGCCAATGCAGGCTCTCGAAAACGATCCCGGCCGCTCCGGTGGAGAGGAACGCGGCTGCCGCCTCGGGGGTGGCGACGCTCCCCCAGATGATGATGTCGAGGGGCTTACTGCCGATGGAGAGCATTTCCTTCAGCGTCGCATAGAGGGTCGTGGTCGTCTCGCCGGAAACGAACCCGGAGGCCTCGCATCCTTTCAGGACGACCCGGCCGATGCCCGAGGTCTCCTTCACCATCGCGGCCAGCAGATTCCGGTCGCCGGTGATGGGGTAGCAGTCGAAGTTTACCGACAGCTCCCTGAGCCTCCCCAGGAAAAGGGAAGTATCCTCCGGGGTTAACAGGGGAGGACACTGCACCCAGATGTTGCGGACTCCGGTGCGCTCCAAAAGGCGCCCCAGGGAGGGGTCAAAGAAGGCCGCGGTCGAGACCTTGATGTCCCGGACCATTGCCGCAGGGTCCGCCCTCGGTAAAAAAGCCCCTAACTCTTCCAGCCCGGTTGCGGAAAAATCGAAGATCGCTCTGCTCCCGGTACGCTTGGTCATCTCGAGCACCGGCTGCGTTATTTCCTGAGGCCGCCAGACGAAACTGATGCTGGCAAACCGACATTCTGACACTATTTTAGAAGTTATCTGAAAACTCATACATTCTCCAACCTGATTAGTACTGATCTTGTGTGCCTTTAGAAATCGCCGGACTACCCCAGTTAAGGGTTTTCGGGTGTCTGGTCCCCCCTGTGGGAACAGGGGGGAAGGCTCGCGTAGCGAGACAGGGGGGTCTTTAGCCCAGGCAAATCACCCCCCTGCCTCTCTGCGTTCGGCTTCCCCCCTATTTCATAGGGGGGACAAGGCACCCGGGTGCTCCCGCGGTCGTCACTGCTTTAAGGCAAGGTACCACTTGGTGACATCCTCCCCGATTCCCAACCGGGTAAGCTGACGCAGGTCCGCTTCCAGGACGTCGGGGGTGCTGTAATCCAGAATGCGGTATTGAGGATCCGTCCAGACCCGCCTGATCCGAAACCAGATATCGGTTTCCGACGGCATGATCAGTCGAATGCGGTGGATAAGGTTGATGCCGGCCAGCGCGGCCGTCGCGACCACCAGGTCGGTGCAGTTGTGGCTGACGACTCCGAAGCGCTCGTAGTTGCGCCCCATGACGTAGTCGTGCATCCGTTGGTACTTCTCCCGGGTAACGGGTACTTTCCAGACGAAGTTGGGTGGGCGGTTGGGCTTCCCTAGCTGGAAAAAACCGTCGGACCTGGTTTCCCACAGGTACGCGATGGGGTTCTGGTGCCCGTCCCGGATTCTTTGGAACACGCCGTCGTGAAAGCGCGGCTGCAGGTCGCCAAGGTCACCGCTGTGGCCGAATTCCAGGCGCTCCCCGGGCTTTTCCAGCATGAGCCAGCTGTGCCCCCAGGGGCGCTGCCAGATGGAAAGGAGCAAGATCCTGTGGCCGGAGTAATCCCAGTTGGCGGCCTCGTTCAGGACATAGAGGTAGTACCCCTCGTCCCCCACCGGCGTTCCCAGTTCGGGATCCAGGTCGGCGTCCGGGGTGAAGCGGCTCTTGATCGCGAAGGTCTTTACCTGCCAGCCGCTTGGCTGCAGGGGGGCGCAGAGAGCGGGCGAGCGTTTGGTGCACTTGACGGCGGCCCCGGCCAGCCAGCGCAGCGACGCGACGGACCAGTCAGTCAACTTCTCCTTCATTGAGCATCTCCCAGGGGCTTTCGGAAGATCCGGTAGGTCTTGTATTTCTTGGCGCCGGTCTCCTCGGTCAGGAAGTTGATGGACTCGTTGTCCTCCAGGGTCCACCCCATCTCCAGATCCTGGTAGTGCTTCTTCTCCCGCGCGACCTGGTAGATGTGGTGGAAGGCCAGCATAGGTAGCCCCAGTTGCCGGTACTTCTCCTTGATTCCGAACATGATCAGGCGAAGTCCAGTGATCTCCCGCCGGTAGAGGAGCGCCTTGATGATCCCCATCAGGCCGATGCTGCCGTTCAGGCGCTTAAGGAGAGGGTTCACGTTGGGAAAGATCACGCAGACCGCCGCGGGTTCGTCGTCGTAATAGATGAAGAACACCAGGTCGGGGTCGGCAAAGGGCTTCACGTTTTTCTGGATTTCCTTCATCTCGTTCTCGGTCAGGGGAACGAAACCCCAGTTGCCGGACCAGGAGTCGTTGTAGATATCCCGGATCAGGGCGAACTCGGCATCCATCTTTTTGGGGTCCACGTGCCTGATGCGGACCCCTTTCTTGTTGGCGGTCCGCTCGGCCAGGCGGTCCATCCATTCCGGCAACTTGTACTCGCCGTCGATCAGAAATGCCAGCAGGTCCTTTTCCTTCTCAAAGCCGCAGGACTCGATCAGCCTTTGGTAATAGGGCGGGTTATAGGTCATCCCCACGACCGGCGGGTACTGGAACCCCTCGATCAGCAGTCCCGTTTCATTGTTCATCGACGGGTTGAGCGGGCCTCTCAGGAAGGTCATCCCCTTTTGGGTTACCCAATCCTCGACGCGGGAAAAGAGGGCTGCAGCGGCCTCCGGATCGTCGGCGCATTCGAAAAAGCCCCAGATGCCCATCTTCTCGTTGTGAACCTGGTTATAGTGGCCGTCGACAATCCCGGCGATCCTGCCCACCGTCTCCGAACCGCGCCGCGCGAGGAATAGGATACGTTCGGAAAACTCCCAGAAAGGATGTTTCTCCGTGTCCAGCAGCCGTTCGACCTCCTTTTTGAGGGGAGGGACCCAGTTCGGGTAGCTGGCATAGATACTCCAAGGCAGGTTGATGAATTCCTTCAAGGCCGCTTTTCCTTCCACGACGACTATATCTATTCCGGCCATTATCAATCCTTTTGAAAAGTTAATTCCGAACATTTACCGTAACTATTCAGTTCCTCCGGCTAGAGTGCTGAAGTCACGACCATCGTTCCCACGCTCCAGCGTGGGAATGCAGCCAGGGACGCTCCCGCGTCCCGTTTCACGCAAGAGCTGGGAACGATACTGAACCTAGGGTGCTCGCTTGAGTAACTAGCTGTGACTCATTGTTTTGGTCATGTTTAACTTCAGCTAAAGCACATACCGTAGGATGCCGGTGAACGAAGTGAACCGCATCATCTTAAAGCGATGCGGTTCGTGCCTCACCGCATCCTACGTTTTGGCAATGTTTTTTGAGGGCCAAATTCGAAGTACTTTTTGATACTGGGCGGCCTGCGGCGGCCTGAAACGCTGAACTGTTACCTTGCCTGCCAGTCCGGTTGCAATTGCTCCGAAGGTAGTGTTATAAGTCAACCACTATGCCCGTCTTGAAACCATCAGATCTATTGACGCTTTTCTTTCTTGCTCTTCTGAGCGCTCTGGCGCTCTGCTCCGCTTCAGGCAACCAGTCCTGGACCCGGCTGGTCGTGACCTACGCTGCCCTGGCGCTCGCGGTACTGGCGGCCGCCGCCTACCGCACCCGGGTGAACCCGGCCAGGAGGGGGTTCCACCTTTCGGTCGCGGTCTCCGTGCTGACGGTCGCCCTGGTTTTCGACAGCCTGGGTGCGCTCATCGCCGGCTTGCAGCGCGCCACCTGCGACGCCACGCTGATCGCCATCGACCGGGCCCTTTTCGGCGTGCACCCCACGGTCTGGCTGGAGCGCTTTGCCGATCCTCGGCTCACCAACCTGCTCCAGCTGGCCTATCTCAGCTACTATTTCATCCCGCTCGCGCTCGGCATCGTGCTGGTCGTCCGGGGGAGGTTCGGGGCCTTCGAGGAGGTCCTCTTCGGCATCCTGCTCTGTTTCTACCTCTCCTACCTGGGCTACCTGCTCTTCCCGGCGATAGGCCCCCGCTTCACCCTGAGCCAGTTCCAGGACGCCAGCCTGCAGGTCCCGCCCTTCACCGCAAAGATCCAGGAAACCCTGAACGCCCTGGAAAAAAACAAGACCGACGCCTTCCCGAGCGGGCACAGCGCGGTTTCGCTCATCTGCCTCTATTACGCCTGGAAAGTCAGAGAACGGGTGCTTTTCGCCCTGATGGTGCCGGCGGTGGCGGGGCTGATCGTCGCGACGGTCTATCTCAGGTACCACTACGTCATCGACGTGATCGCGGGGATCGTGCTGACGGCGATCACGGTAGCGCTGGCGCCCTGGCTGCGGCGGCTTTTGTCCGGAGCCTTGGGGCAGCCGCGGGAACCCGGAGACAACACCGCGCCACGCTAGCAGCCTCCCAGCCGATTTCCCTCCAGCAAACTCTCTTCCCTTAAAAAAACTCTCCCTCCAGGCCCTCCCAGCCCAGCACTTACCCCAGCTCTCCTCCTCCCGGAGGGGGGAGGTCGGGAGGGGGGAAGGCTCGTGCGGGGTTTTCTCTCCGGGCCTGCCCGCCGAAGCGCTAAGCGCGAAGGAGTGAGAGGGGACTGCAGTATCGCTATCCAGCAAAAACAGGAAGATATCCTCTGCCACCCTGCAAACTGATTTTCCTCCCCCTCTCCTTAAAGAAACCCTCCCTCCCCTTCAAGGGGAGTGCCGGGGTGCACTGCCGTTAAGTTAACGATTCCAGCTGGCCTAAACTCTCCCTCCCCCCTGGCGGGGGAGGGTCGGGGGTGAGGGGGAAGGTGCCACATTTTCGGGAGTTGGCAACTTCACCCTCCCCCCCCCCCCCCCCCCCCCCCCC
>Ga0209123_1000513_pt1 | contig 49293 bp, 48 predicted proteins | sample BarGraIncu00431A_FD_184500 | JGI IMG/M metagenome (GOLD analysis project Ga0209123, IMG submission 184500) | Arctic peat soil microbial communities from Barrow, Alaska, USA - Barrow Graham LP Incubations 004-31A (SPAdes) (version 2) | ecosystem: Environmental > Terrestrial > Soil > Wetlands >...
TTTAAAATAGGGTATGAAAAAGCTTTTTTGTTATACCTACAATTAATCTACATATAATTTTCCATCCAAATAAATACTTTTGTTCTTAAATATAGTAATTGTTAATTATTGTTTTCCGAGTACACTCGTATTACTTGCGTATGATGGCGTCCACTGGACACGTTTCATAACATGAACCACATTTAATGCATCTATCATGGTCAATAACATGTAGCTTTTTAACTTCGCCTCTTATACAGGTAACAGGACAAATTTTAGCACAACGAGTACATCCTATACATTTATCTGTTATTTCATACATTAATAAGTCTTTACATACTCCAGCAGGACAGTGTTTATCTTTTATATGAGCATTGAATTCCTCTTCAAAATACCTTAAATTACTTAGAATAGGATTTGGAGATGTTTGACCAAGACCACAAAGAGAAGTATCTTTAATAATTTGGCCTAGCTCTTTTAAGTTAACTATATCTTGCTCGGTAGCTTTACCTTTTGTAATTTTATCTACTATTTCATACAATCTAGTATTTCCTATTCTACAAGGAGTACATTTACCACAAGATTCTTCTAAAGTGAATTGAAGGTAGAATTTTGCAATATCAACCATGCAGTTATCCTCATCCATTACAATCATTCCACCAGACCCCATCATTGACCCTATTGAATTTAAAGATTCATAGTCTATTGGAGTATCTAAAAGAGAAGCAGGAATACATCCTCCGGAAGGTCCGCCAGTTTGAACTGCTTTGAATTCACGCCCATCTTTAATGCCACCACCAATATCAAATATGATTTCTCTTAAAGTAGTTCCCATTGGAACTTCGACTAAGCCAACATTGTTTATTTTGCCTGCGAGAGCAAAAACCTTAGTTCCTTTAGAGGTTTTTGTTCCTATAGAGCTGAACCACAACGCTCCTTTATTTATAATAGCAGGTATTAATGCAAAAGTTTCTACGTTATTAACACTGGTAGGTTTATCCCAAAGACCGCTCTGGGCAGGGAATGGGGGCTTATTTACGGGTTCTCCACGATAACCTTCTATGGAGTTTATAAGAGCAGTTTCTTCTCCGCAAACAAAGGCGCCAGCACCATATTTCAGGTGTACATCGAAACTAAAGCCAGTTCCTAAAATATTGTTACCCAAAACACCGCACTCGCGTGCTTGATTAATAGCTATTTTAAGTCTATCAATTGCAAGTGGGTATTCGGCTCTTATATATACATAACCTAGGGAGGCACCTATAGCATATCCAGCAATTGCCATAGCTTCTAGAACACTATGTGGATCACCTTCTAGTATGGAACGATCCATAAAAGCACCAGGATCTCCTTCGTCTGCATTACATATAATATATTTTTGATCCGCTTCATATTTTTTAGCAAAAGACCATTTTGTACCTGTAGGGAAACCACCACCACCACGTCCGCGAAGACCTGAGTCAGAGATTAATTTAATAATATCATCTTGGGACATGGTAGTAATAACTTTTCCTAATGCCATATAACCTTCCTGCGCAATTGATTCGCGTATATCTTCTGGATTTATAAGGCCACAGTTTCTAAGCGCAATTCTGTACTGCTTTTTATAAAAAGACATTTCATCTTGTCTTTTAACCTTTTGTTTCAAAGTTGGTTCTTCATATAATAACCGGTCAATTACATTACCTTTAAGTAAATGTTCTTGTACTATTTCCTGCGTATCTTCTGGTTTTACCTCAACATAAAAGACATTATCAGGATCTATTTTTACAATAGGCCCTTTTTCACAAAAACCAAAGCAACCTGTTAAATGAACTTTTACTTCAGTGGATAAGCCGGCCTCTTCTATACTTGTGTTCAAGTTGTTAATAATAAGTGCACTATCTGCAGAGTGGCAACCGGTTCCACCGCAAACTAATATTTCACGGTTGCATCTAGTATGCTCTACGTTTAACTCTTGTTCATGAGAGAATTTTCTGAGTTTTAGTAATTGAGTAAAACCCTCATGAGCTTTCGTAAGGTCTTGAAAAGAATTGATTTTATTCAAGGGTAAATCCTCCTTTCTATTCTGAGTATTCTTCTAAAATTTTAATTACATCATTAGTTTTGAAATGACCATAAACTTTACCGTTAACAGTTACTACCGGAGCAAGTCCACAGGCACCAATACATCTAAGAGATTCAATAGTATATTTTTTATCGGGTGTGGTCTCTCCAATAGATATATTGAGCCTTCTTTCAAATTCACTTAAAATATCTGAAGATCCACGTACAAAGCAAGCCGTTCCAGTGCATATATTTATAACATATTTGCCTCTAGGTACTGTAGTGAAGTAGGAGTAAAAAGTTACAACACCGTATACGGAAGCTGTAGGAACGTGTAATTTTTCTCCAACGAAATCTTGAACTTCATCAGGTAGATAGCCAAATATTTGTTGTGCTTTATGTAAGACTTCAATTAAAGAACTACGGTCATTAGGTACAGTTTTAATAAAATCTTCTAGTTTTATAAATTTTTCATTAGATAAGTTTTTTAAGCACACTATACAAACCTCCTTACTGTTTTCTATGGCATAAAACAATTATCAATTGTTATATATCACAATATATTTAAGACAAATATCAATTAATAGTATTTCCAATTTAAAAAGGAATATCCTATTAAGATTCTCTAAAATAAAATATTTACCAAACTCTGTAAGGCCAATTTTAAAAACAAAGTAAATATGTTGGAATATAAACAAGCAAATGGTTATATACTAGACATATCGTTATTTAGAAATAAATGGGGTGTGTTACGACTTACACAATTTCATTAGATTATACAGAAACTTTTTAAGATAACACACCCGCAAATATATGGTAATATAGTTATAATATATTAACTTAAAATCTACCTTAGGAGATTTTAAATCTATAAAAGAAAGAAGGAAAGTTTAGTGAGTGAAGTTAAAAAACTTAAAAAAAGAGACGAAATTGACAGTATGTACAAGTGGAACGTCGAAAAGCTATATAAGAATTCTGAGGCTTGGGAAAAGGAGTTCGAAATATTAAAATCTAAAGCTCCAGAAATTGAGGGATTTTCAGGAAAACTGGGCAAAGCCGAGGATTTATTATCATTTTTGGAAAGCAATGTAGACATTGAAAGACTTTTAGATAAATTGCTTGTATATGCACATTTAAGAGGAGATGAGGATACAGGTAATGCTAAGTTCCAAGTTCTTAAAAATAAGGTTGACGCATATGGGGCAGAAGTCTCGAGTTTTACAGCCTTTTTTATTCCTGAACTATTATCATTACAAGAGGGCGCTGTAGACGAGGCAATACAAAAAATTCCAAAGCTTAAAGTATTTGAATTTTATTTGAAAGATATCTTAAATCAAAAAGATCATACATTAAATGCAGAGTGTGAAAAGCTTTTGGCATCTGTTAGTGACTGCTTAAGTGCACCGGGAAATATATTTGGAATGCTTACAAATGCAGACATGACCTTCCCATGTATAAAAGATGAAAATGGTAATGAAATTGAATTAACTGAAGGAAATTATAGCAATTTTATAAAATCGAAGGATAGAAGAGTAAGGAAGGATGCCTTTGAAACATTATTTAAAACATATAGAGGATTTAGCAATACTTTAACAACATCTTTAACATCTTCAATAAAGAATTTTATATTTAATGCAAAAACGAGGAATTATTCCTGTGCTTTAGAAAGTTCTTTAAAGCCTAATAACATCCCATTAGAAGTATATGAAAATGTGGTGGACACTATAAATAACAATTTACCATCACTTCATAAGTATGTAGGCATTAAAAAGAAATTGTTAGGGCTTGATGAAATGCATATGTATGATTTATATGTGCCAATAGTTGAAGCAGAGGAAGATCATATTGAGTATGAAGATGCTGTTAAAATAGCATTAGAGGGTATTAAGCCTTTAGGTGAGGAGTATTTAGATATATTTAAAGAAGGAATTAATGAAGGATGGGTAGATGTATTTCAAAACAAAGGTAAACGTTCGGGGGCTTATTCTTGGGGCTGTTTTGATAGTATGCCATACGTACTTTTAAATTATAATTATCAGCTAAACGATGTATCTACACTCGCTCATGAAATGGGACACTCTATTCATTCGTATTATTCAAGGAAAACTCAACCATATATATATTCAGGATACGAGTTATTTTGTGCGGAAGTGGCATCTATAACTAACGAATGTTTGCTAATAGATCATTTAATCAAAAATGAGAGCGATAAGGAAAAAAGGCTATTTTTAATAAATCAGCAATTAGAAGGAATAAGAACTACAGTATTTAGGCAGTGTATGTTTGCTGAGTTTGAAAAAATAACACATGAAAAGATTGAACAGGGGTGTCCATTATCTCCAGAAGATTTATGTGAGATATATCATGAGTTAAATGTGAAATATTTCGGACCTGATATGGTGGTAGATGATGGGATAGATATGGAATGGTCAAGAATTCCTCATTTTTACAATGATTTTTATGTGTATCAGTATACTACTGGTTTTGCAGCAGCTAATTCATTCAGTAAAATGATAACGTGCGAAGGAGAAAGCGCTGTAGAAAGATATATAGGATTCTTAAAGAGTGGTGGAAGCGATTATCCAATAAATATACTTAAAAAAGCAGGAGTAGATATGTCATCACCAAAACCTTTGGAAGATACTATAAAAAGATTTGATGAACTATTAGAGATGCTAGAGAAAGAAATATAACAAAAGAAAGGTATATATTACTGCGGTTGTGATTCTCTTCGCTAAGCAATTCTAAAACGAATTTTAATGAAATATACTAAAAAGTACAAACTCGCTATCGCTCAAACATGTACTTTGCTTAACGTATATCCCATTAAAATTAGTTAAGAATTATTAAGCTTGATCAAATGCAACCTCCATAATATATACTTTTCTTAAACACTGGTAATCTTATTACAAAAATTATTCAAGCTAAAAAATCTATAAATTATTAATAAATACAAAAGATCTATTGCTGCAAAGTAATATGTTATTAATACTCAAAAATAACTAGATAGCTTATTAATTTAAGGCTCTGTTAGAAAAGGTTGAGGATAGATGTATATAAAAAACCACCTTATCTATTTAAAGACAAGGTGGTAAATTTTTAATTGTATTATCGCTACATAATCCTAAAGCAAGGCAAATCGGTTTATATATTTTTTTCGCTATAGGAAAATTGCGAAATAACTCAACTATATATCATTCTCATTTTCTTATCATCTATCTTTCAATAATTGATGAGATTTCATCAATATTTATTGAACATTCCCGTTTTCCTACGAATACCTTTAATGTGTTTCCTTCAACTTCTTTAATCTCCGCAAATAGATATGTGGCACCACCAAAATATCCATTGGGGTTAGCATAAATATTGCATTTACCTATCATGTTTTTTAACAAATCGCTATCATATGTTATTTCCTTTTCTTCACTATTTTCCAGATTTTTGTTTTTAACCAATATAGAATGCACGAAATTTCTGTTAGCAAGTCCTTTTTTACCATTTTTAATAAAAAAAACATAATATTGATCACAAGAAACGATTTTCACGTTTCTATATAAGATTTTCATAAAACTTTTCATAGTAATGTCGCAAATTTTGCCGATGTATTGAGAATAATCGATTCCTTTGCTTTCCTTAATTGCTTCATTTGTTTTGTCTTTTTCCAGAATTTCATCTTTTACTAAATAATCAATACTCACATCATATATTTCAGATAAACATATTAGTTTATCCATTTCGGGATAAGCTATTCCAGTTTCCCATTTAGATATAGCCTGTCTGCTTATTCCACATTTTTCTGCTAAAAACTCCTGTGAATATCCTTTTATTTTTCTAAGCGATTGTAATTTTTCAGAAGTGTTCATATCATTCCCTCCTTAAATTGTTTTGATGACTTAATTATAGATATTCACTCAAAATACTACCACCAACTATGTTTCGCATTTGTCAACCGTTGGTTGCAATTATAGGTATTACATAAAATAATCTTTACTTCTCGATTAAGTAGGGAGATTCTAATGCAACCTACAAACCAATTACTCGGAGTACCGTTTCGAGAGCAATCATCTTCTGCGTAATCGACAGCAGGGAGATGTAGTAATATGCCAACACTAAAAACAAAAGTTAAAGAGTATAGAGAAAACATGAATATAAAGCAGGGCGAGTTAGTCAATTTAATTGGTGTACGGAGAGAAACCATTGTTCATCTTGAGAATGGGAAATACAATCCATCACTTAAACTCGCAATGGATATTGCAAAAGTATTTAATACAACAGTAGAAGATCTGTTTGAATTTGATGGTTGATTTATAGATGAACTATATTGAAGCTTTTTATTGGGTTTAATTAAGGAAAAGCTAGTAAAAAAATAGAGAGGGTAGATACAGAACATGTACCCCCCCTTAAAATACAATTCTTCATTACGTATAAATTCATTTAGTAGACTTTATACGAGGTTTATTCACGTAGTATATTATTTATTTTTGTATCCACCTATATAGAATGAAACTCCTAATATCATAAACAGAATAACAAAAATGTTCGTTGCTAAATTAGGTAATTGTAAAGTAATCATTCCACTTCCTACTTGAGACATAGAAAGTCTTTGACCAATCATTGAATAATAAGAAATAAATCTTTCAAAAGTATAAATAATACCACTTAAAGCAATAAATACTGTGCCTAATATATAATATATCTTTTTTTCCATTGTATCATTTCCTTTCATATTATATTTAGTAATTCCATCACAACAAAATACAACTGTATCCTAGATATTAACAAAACTATATACTAATAATAACATTAATTTAAAATATAAGTATTATTTATAAATATAATTTTGAAATTACAAAAAAATGAAAATTAATGTTTGACTTTAATAATGTTAAACAATATACTTAATATTATTAAGATATATATTGAATAAATTACAAATAAAGTTAAGGTGTGATGTTAAAATGTCAATAAATGTTGTGCCGGATTGGCTAACGACTCTGGATGACGAAGATGTAAGTTTTATCAAGAAATTTATAATGTCCTCAGGGTCTCTAAAAGAAATTGCAGGTATTTATGAGGTTACCTATCCGACAGTAAGACTTAGATTAGATCGCTTAATTCAAAAGATAAGAATATCAGAGGATACCACAAACGAGCCATTTGTTTCACTTATAAAGAGATTGGCAGTTAATGATAAGTTGGATTTCGATACTGCTAAAATATTGATTTCAGAATATAAAAAAATAAAAAAAGGGGAATGATTTATATGTTTTTCAAAAGTGTAACATTTATAATATTTTTGGTAGGCCCTATCTTACTACAAATATTTTTGTCAAAGAGTAAGAATAAGTGGCTTGGTTTAATATTGCCAGCAATAAATTTTCTGTTATCTATTATAGCAGTTTTAGGTATGGCTTTTTTTGAGAAACCTTCAATTGCCCAAATTATTATGCAGGCTACTATGTTATTTTTAGCATGGAATATTCCAACAGCTATTTTAATTGCTATATATTATTTATGCCGAGAAAAGTTTAAAAAGAAAAAAGAAATAGATAAAATGAATATTCAAGATTTACACTAATAACAATAGTAAAAGGTTATGTTACAAACTCTATTTTGAACACGTGGAGGGAGTGTATTTATGGATTTTATTATTGAATTTATATTTGAATTGTTTAAAATTAAAAATCCTAGGGGACCTAAAGATAACGATTCGATTAATACACTTATCTTTTTATTGATATTTTTCAGCATCATTGTTGCCTTTCTTTGGGGGTGTAGCAAGTTGAGATTGTTCGGATAATTCATTAGTTTCAATATTTTATTAAAATGGAGGGATATTTTATGTGCGAATTTATAATTGGGATTGATTTAGGTGGAACTAATATCAAAGCAGCAATATTTAATTTGGATTTACAGCTAATAGTTGAACAACGTAAACTAACAGAAGCTCAATATGGACCTGAGCATGTTCTAAATAACATTAAACAGATAATTGAAGAGATGATGGAAAATCTTCATATTACGCAGGACTCAATTTATTGTATGGGAATGGGAATTCCAGGATTATTGGACCCAAATGAGGGTATATCATTTTTCTCACCTAACTTTCCTAATTGGGAAAATATACACGTTATTAACGAAATAAAAAAGAAATTTGATTTTCCAGTATTTATAGACAATGATGTTCGTGTAAATTTATATGGAGAGTGGAGATATGGTGCAGGCGTTAATTTAAAAAATATTATACTTATCACATTGGGGACTGGGTTAGGTTCAGGAATAGTTGTTGATGGCAAAGTTATATATGGGGCAACAGCTAGTGCGGGAGAAATTGGGCATATGAATATGTATCGAGAAGGACGTCCTTGCAAATGTGGAAGCTCAGGGTGTTTAGGAAGATATGTTTCAGCAGTTGGGATGGTTAATACATTTATTGGAAAATTAAAAGGAGGAAGAAAGAGTATAATAGAAGAATGGATCAATCATGATATCAATAATATTCAAGCGAAAATGATATCTAAGGCATATGATTTGCATGACAATTTGGCAATCGAGGTAATGCATGAAACTGGACAGCTACTTGGTTTCGGTTTGGCAAATGTAATTAATTTATTCAATCCAGAAATTATCATTGTAGGTGGTGGAATGTCTTCAGCTGGTGATAGGTTATTAAATACTACGCGTGAAACAATTAAGGCTCACTCATTAAAGATATCTAGCAAGGCTTGTAAAGTTATACAAGCAGAGTTGGGTGATCGTGCTGGAATAGTCGGTGCAGCTGCTTATGCAAAAGATAGAATTAATCGCAAATTGTGACTTTAGTATTAATGAATGGAGATTTAGATCATATTCATTTATTAATAGAATGTACTCCACAACAATATATCCCAGATATAATGAAAGCATTAAAAGGAGTATCTGCTAGAATATTGATGAAAGAATATGGAATAATAATAAAGAAGAAATTATGGGGAGGACATTTGTGGAATCCTTCGTATTTTGTAGCAACAGCAAGTGGAAATACAGAAGAGTAAATTAAAAATTACATAAATAGTCAAAAGGAAAAATAGAATGGTAGGTGAATTTATCTATGGTAAAAGGATTTAAATATCGTATTTAGTAGGCTGTGGAACAAGAAACACAATTAGCTAAAACATTTGGTTGCGTTAGGTTTATTTATAATCAAATATTAGCTAAAAAAATAGAATTATATGAAACTGTTAAAAAGAGTTTATCAAAAACGGACTGTAACAATTACTGTAATCGGGAATTAAAAAAAGAATACATTTGGCTTAAAGATGTAGATAAATTCGCTTTAACTAATTCTATTTATAATTTGGATAGTGCTTATCAGAAATTTTTCAAAGAACATACGGGTTTTCCTAAATTCAAATCAAAACATGATCATAATTATTCTTATACTACTAACCTTACAAATAACAATATCAAGGTTTTATTCCATGACAATTTAGTTAAGTTACCTAAACTAGGTAAAGTAAAAGCTAAATTACACAGAGAATTTAAAGGAAAAATATTATTTGCTACTGTTAGTAAAGTACCTAGTGGTAAGTATTTTGTTAGTTTTAATGTAGAGACTGAAAATTTTAATCTGCCTATAATTAATTAAATTACAAAGACAGTTATGTAAAATGGTGAAACATAGTAATAATTATAAGAAGCAAACTAAAAGATTAGCTAAAATTCATGAGAAAATAGCAAATATTAGAAATGATTTTTCAAATAAGTTGTCATCTCAAATTATTAACGATAACCAAGTAATAATTTCAGAGGACTTACAAGTTTCAAATATGATAAAAAATCATAATTTGGCAAAGAGTATTCAAGATGTATCATGGTCAGAGTTTACAAGAAAACTAGAATATAAAGCAAATTGGTATGGGAGAACATATCATAAAATTAGTCCATGGTTTGCTAGTTCTCAGATTTGCTCTGAGTGTGGAGCAGTAAATAAGAAGGTTAAGCTACTGTCTATAAGAGAATGGAATTGTGAAGAGTGTAAAAGCATTCATAATAGGGATGAAAACGCATCAAAAAATATTCTGAATCAAGGGATAAAAGAGTTAGGATTAGAAGTAGCTATTTAATAAATTATAGAAATTCATATAGAGAAAATGTAGGGTAGGAACTTATCCGAAGTATAACGCCCATGGAGTTAGTAGGGTTAAGGATTAATAATCCTTAACAGGACAATGATGTGGGAAAATTTAAGAGTAATCTTAGAAGCACGTGATTTAAGTCATATGAGATTCACAAAGTAATATCTAACATTTAAATAAATATACAGCAAACGCCATCGATATAGTTCATAACTTTATTAGTTGTATAATTAAGAGTTTAATTTTATTTATAAAAAGGGGATGTATAATATGTGGAAAGTGATAATTAGATTAGTGGTGCCGCTTACAGCAATATATACGTATTTTAGGACAAAGTTTTATATGGTTAGAAAAAATTATTACAAGCTAATAGATAAATATAATAGCGATTTTGTAAAAAACTTAACGGATGAAGGAGTCCATAACTATATTTCAAATATTAATAGACTACCTAAAATTGCTTATAATCAAGTACAAAGTGATAAGATAAGAAAAATTTATATGATGGTTAAGAAAAATACTAATATCAGTGAGGATTTAAAGGCACAATTAAGAGTTGCTTTAAAACAAAAGGGAATATCTAAAATTTAACTTTAACCTTAATTGTAAAAAATATCGAAAGAGGTGAAACAAATAAAAAAATTAAGTAATGATAATTTCTTTATAAAATGGAGTCCGATTCACGAAAAAGGTATTCTTACATATGAAATAAGAAATACAGTGCCTTCAATACTATTAATTATTCTAATTAATAGTATTTATTCAATAAAAAATCCCATGAATACAGACGCCCGTACAATTTCAATTGGATTTTCTGTATTATTTTTATTGATATTCATAGTATCAAGTCTAATACAATGGTTTAATTCCGAAAAAAGATATACGTATATAAAGAAAGTTTATAAAGAAAACATACAAAAAATTTAAATATAGGATTCAAATAACATTAGAATAATCCTACACAATCTTCTTATATGTAAACCTATTAATACAGTTATTAAAATTATATACAAAAATAATAATAGAAAAGGAAGTGTGTATTTAGTTGAGTGGGTACTTATAGTATACTTACTCACTAAAGATAATCTATGGAAAATAAACTTAAATATCGCTTAATTACTGGGAAAGATGATGCTGATTTTTGTAAAAGAATATCTAAGTTACTTGATGAGGGATATAGATTATATGAGTCTCCTTCATGTACTTTTAATGGGCAAGATGTAATTGTGGCACAAGCTGTAATCCTTAAGAATAATGATAATCTTGGTATTGGCTTCATAAAAAGTACAGTCTTATAGTTAGAATTAATCGCAGAAAAGACCTTTTATATCTAATAATATAAAAGGTCTTTTCTTATTTTTATCATTTAACATGTTAGGAAAGTATATATTATGTAAATTGCATTTGAGCAAGCGTTAGCAATTCTTACTAATATTAATTAATGATATGTTAAGAAAAGTACATGTTTGAGCGACAGCGAGTTTGTACTTTTTAGTATCATTAATTAATATCAGTTTAGAATTCTTCAGCACAGCGAAACGCACTTGTAATAATATAGACGCCCTATTTATTTTTTTTAATATACCAATATACAGGTAATCCAATTAAGGTTATAACAATTCCTATAAGTGCTTTTGGAGTATCAGTTATTATTGTACTAAATAGGATGTATATGCCTCCAATAATTCCTATCAATGGAACTACTGGGTAAAAGGGTACTTTGTAAGGTCTTACTAAATCTTTATGTTTTGTTCTTAATATAAAAATACCAGCTACGGCCATTGTGAAGAAAATCCACAAAACAAAGACAACAAGATCAGTTAAGGTATTAAAAGAACCACTAAATATATATATACAAGTAAGTGCTACCACAAAAATATAAGAATTTAATGGAGTTTGATATTTTTGATTAACTTTTCCTAAAAATTTGTCATAAGGCAAAAGTTTATCCTGGGCCATAGCAAAAGGGATTCTAACTCCTGTCATCAGGTAACCATTTAGTGCTCCGAAGATTGAAATAAATATACCCGCAGAGATAAATAGTGAACCAGATTTTCCGAATAAAACACTTGCAACATCAGAAGCTACTTTATTAGAATTTACTACAGCTGTTATAGGAATTACGTTTATGATTGCTAAATTAAATAAAACATATACTACTATAATAATGCTTAAACCTATAATTATGGATCTTGGTATGTCTTTTTTAGGGTTTTTAAGTTCTCCACCCATATTACTTACACTTACCCATCCATCATAAGCCCAAAGTGTTCCAAGCATAGCTGCTCCAAAACCAGCTCCAGCAGCTGTTGATCCTAATGGCACGGAAAAGCTATGAGCTGTTCCATTTATAAGGCCTAAGGCTATAATAATAAAAAGCGGTATAAGTTTTGCAATAGTTGCAACAAATTGAATTTTACTTGCAAGCTTTGTTGATAACACATTTGCAATGGTAATAATTAGAAGCATCAATATTGCAAATAGTTTTTGCATAAGTGGACTCATAGGTACAAAATTAGTAGCTTGAGTGGCTAGTACTATTGCAAGAGCCGCAACAGATCCGGGTACATAAATAACTGTTTGTACCCAACCAAATAAAAATGCCCATTTTTCGCCATAAAGTTCTTTAAGATATACAAAGATACCTCCAGTCTTTGGAATAGCGGCTGCTATTTCAGCTATAGTAAGACCTGATGCCATAGTTATAATACCGCCTGCTACCCAAGCGAGTATGCCTATGGTTGGAGAACCTGCATTTTTAAATACAATAGAAGGTTTAAAGAAAATTCCTGAACCTATGACCATACCAATAACTACGGTAATGGCCTCTAGAAATCCAATTTCTCTCCTTAACGTTTTTGGTAATTTAATAACCGGGTTTGAGCCTGTTGATGCTTTCAAAATAAATCATCCTTTCTTTTTGCAATTTTTAAAAAAATATCATTCATAAATAGAAAATTATTATTTAATTACAAGTGTAATAGCCAAGCTATATATAGTCAACAAAATTTTGTTGAAAATGCCTTAAAACATGCAACTTAATATATCTTCTATAACGGCATTAGAAAAATAATCAGAGATATTAAAGCTTGAAAGTGATTTTTTTACCTCTGAGTATTCGTGATTTACACCTATAAGTTTAGCCTCTATATCTGAGATATCGAGTTTGCTAAAGAAATCACCATATATTTTCACATCTTTTATTATTCCGTGAGTTACTTCCATATTACATTCAATTGTTCCAAATGAAAATTTCACTTCATTTATGAAATTATATTTTGGAGAATTACCAAAATTCCATTTCCAAGTAGAATACTTTTGAGTTACAAGATTATTTATATTAGCTAAATCATAATTAGTAAATTCATATAAGTTATTTGAGCTATTATCAGTAAGAATATAGTCCATAATTAGAGATTTAAAATCCTTTATAGATAGTGGGTATTTTAAGTGAGAGCTTATATTAGTTACCCTACTAAATACAGATTTAATACCTTTGCCTTCAAATTTCAAAGGTTTAGATTGCAATGCATTTGATAAATCAGTAATATCGGAGGAAAATAGTAAGGTGCCATGATGAAGAACTCTGTTTTTATAATTATATTGTGCATTGCCTGAGAACTTTTTACCTTTAATAGTAAGATCGTTTCGTCCACTAAACTCTGCGTTTACGTTAAGGGATTTTAAGACTTCTAAAATAGGTGAAGTAAATTTTTGAAAATTATTAAAGTTATCCTGAGTACCACTTTTTATAAATGTGAAATTTAAGTTACCTAAATCATGAAAAACAGTTCCTCCACCAGATAATCTTCGAACTACAGGAATATTATTTATTTTCACATAGTCCATGTTAATTTCTGATAAGGTATTTTGATTTTTCCCTACGATGATACTAGGATTATTCTGCCAGAGCATAAAGCAGTCTTCTTTAAACTGCGTTAGCATATATTCTTCTACCGCTAAGTTAAAATATGGATCAGTATTTTTGTTATTTATATAAATCATAGTAGACCCCCTGTCATAAATTTATGCATTAACAATTATTGTATATAGTTAAATTATATCTTGAAAATTAACATAATTAAATATAAAAATTTATGAAAATAATTATATATTTTGTTGTTTTATCTCTTTTTTCATATCCCGTCGCATATATTTTACAAAAATGTATGGGAGATTTATGTTGGATAATTTAAAGATAACACCTTTATATAATTGTTATAAAGAATACGGCGGAAAAATAGTCGAATTTGCTGGGTGGGCTATGCCACTGCAATATCAAGGGATAATTAGTGAACATGAGGCAGTAAGAAACGCTGCGGGACTCTTTGATGTATCGCATATGGGAGAAGTAGAAATAAAAGGAGCAGATGCTGCTGAATTTTTGCAGAATTTAGTTACAAATGATGTATCAATTCTTAAGGATAATCAAATTTTGTATACTTTAATGTGTTATGAAAACGGGGGAATAGTTGATGACCTTTTAGTATATAAGTTTTCTGATGAATATTTTTATCTTGTTATAAATGCAGGCAATATAGAAAAAGATATTTTGTGGATGTTTGAATGTAAAGATTTATATGACGTGGAAATTACTAATAGCTCGAGCAGCGTTGCACAGATAGCTATTCAAGGTCCAAAGGCACAAAAAATACTCCAAATGATAACTGATATAAATTTAGATGATATTAAATTTTTTAACTTTAAAACGGATGTTCTTATTGATGGTATAAAGTGTATTGTCTCTAGAACGGGGTATACAGGTGAGGATGGATTTGAAATATATACGCAAATAGATAAGATAGAAAATATATGGCATAAACTACTTAATATAGGCTCGCAAGAAGGTCTTAAACCTGCTGGACTTGGATGTAGAGATACTTTAAGATTCGAAGCCTGTCTGCCCTTATATGGAAACGAAATATCAAAGGATATTACGCCACTAGAAGCGGGTCTTGCTTTTTATGTGAAACTTCAAAAGAATAGCTTTATAGGGAAAGAAGCTCTTTTAAAGCAAAAGAGAGAAGGACTTAAAAGGAAATTAGTTGGTTTTGAAATGAGGGATAGAGGAATTCCAAGACATGGATATGAAGTCGCAGTGCTTGGCGTAAAAATAGGAGAGGTAACAACTGGATATTTATCACCTACATTAAAGAAGAATATAGGGCTTGCTTTAATAGACATTAAATATTGTGAATTAGAAACGGAGATAGAAATTGTAATTAGGGGGAAATCATTAAAAGCTGAGGTGATAGATAAAAAATTCTATAAAAACAATTATAAAAAATAATCTAAAAAATGAAATTAGGAGGAATTTAAATGAAAACATTAAAAGAGTTATTTTATAGTAAAGACCATGAGTGGATAATGATTGAAGGTAATAAGGCATACGTGGGAATTTCTGATTTTGCGCAACACGCTTTGGGGGATATTGTTTTTGTTGAGCTACCAGAGGCAGATGAAGAATTCACAACTGGGGATGTTTTTGGAGTAGTTGAGTCTGTTAAAGCGGCTTCTGATTTGTGCATTCCATTTAGTGGAAAGATTTTAGAAAACAATCAGGTAATAGTTGATAATCCACTACTTGTAAATGAAGAATGTTATGAAAGTTGGATGATTCTTGTAGAGATAACAAATAAGGAAGAATTAAATTATCTTATGAACGAAGAAGAATATAAAGAATATTGCAGTAAGGAGAAATAATATGTTTCCATATATTCCAAATACTTTAGAAGACGAGGCATTAATGCTTAAACAAATTGAGGCTGCCTCTATAGAGGAATTGTTCACAGATATACCCAGCGATATTAAATTAAATCGGGAGCTAAATATAAATCCGCAAATGTCAGAAATTGAAGTGCAAAAACGAGTAAAACAACTTTCTAGTAAAAATAGAAGTACCGAGGAGTTAGTTTGTTTTTTAGGAGCTGGGGTTTACGATCATTATATACCGTCTATAATAAAACATTTAGTTTCGAGATCAGAATTTTATACGTCATATACGCCATATCAACCGGAGATAAGCCAAGGGACGCTTCAAGCTATCTTTGAATATCAAACACTTATATGTAGTCTAACAGGACTAGATGTTGCTAATGCATCTATGTATGATGGCTCTACGTCATGCGCTGAAGCCGCTTTTATGGCGGCTGAGTACACTAAAAGAAAAACAATTATTGTATCTAAAAGTGTGCATCCACAGATAAGAAAAGTTCTTGAAACTTACATGAAATTTAAAGGAATCAAACTAATACTTGTGGATATAAAGGATGGAGTTACTGATACTTTAAAATTAAGAGAACTTGCAGATAGCAAAGTGGCAGGAGTTATAGTTCAGAACCCGAATTTTTTTGGAATAATTGAGGATATGACAGAGGTCGAAGAGATTGCTCATGATAATAAAGCACTTTTAATAATGAGTGTAGATCCTATATCTCTTGCAATATTAAAAACTCCAGGAGAAATAGGGGCGGATATTGTTGTAGGGGAAGGGCAATCTCTTGGAATCCAAATGAATTTTGGAGGCCCATATCTGGGGTTTATGGCAACTACAACAAAACTTATGAGAAAAATGCCAGGAAGAATTGTTGGTCAGACAGTTGACGTGGATGGGAAAAGAGCCTTTGTATTAACGCTTCAAGCTAGGGAACAACATATAAGACGGGAAAAGGCGACTTCAAATATATGTTCAGATCAGACTTTAAATGCAATAACTGCTGCAATTTATCTCACAACTATGGGGAAGCAGGGATTAAAAGAGGTGGCATACCAAAGCATGGTAAAGGCGCATTATGCATTTAATGAAATAATTAAGAGTGAAAAATATAATGTGGTATTTAATAAACCTTTTTTTAAGGAATTTATGATTGAGGCTACCCAAAGCGTTAATGTTATTAATGATTTATTATTAGAAAGGAATATAATTGGAGGATATGATATTGGGGTTGATTATCCAGAATATAAAAATACGCTACTATTGTGCGTAACAGAAAAAAGAATAAAATCAGAAATAGATAAGCTTGTAAGTGTTTTGGAGGAGGTAAAATGAGGGAATATAGTAAATTAATATTTGAAATATCAAAAGAAGGAAGATGTGCTTATAAATTACCTGCTTGCGATGTAGAGAATATAGATATTGCAGAAATAGTGCCAGAGCATTTACTAAGCAAAAAAGATTTATTTCTTCCAGAAGTAAGCGAAGTAGATGTTATAAGGCATTATACTTTATTATCTAATAAAAATTATGGGGTAGATAGTGGGTTTTATCCTTTGGGTTCTTGTACTATGAAATATAATCCTAAAATCAATGAAGATATGGCTTGTATTCCATCATTTACTCAGATTCATCCTTATCAAAACGAGAAGACGGTTCAAGGGTCACTACAACTAATGTACGAACTATCTGAGAAATTAGCTGAAATATCAGGAATGGACCAGGTTTCACTTGCACCATCAGCAGGTGCTCATGGTGAGCTTACTGGACTTATGATTATAAAAGCTTTCCATGAGAATAAAGGAGATTTTAAGAGAAAAAAAATTATAGTACCAGATTCAGCTCATGGGACGAATCCGGCTAGTGCTAGCGTGGCAGGGTTTGAAATTATAGAAATTATATCTAATGAAAAGGGTGGAGTAGACCTTGATAGTCTGAGATCATCATTAAGTGATGAAGTAGCGGGGTTAATGCTAACAAATCCAAACACCTTAGGTTTATTTGATGAGAATATTAAAGAAATATCAAATCTAGTGCATGAAGCCGGTGGGCTTGTATATTATGATGGAGCAAATCTAAATGCAATTATGGGCAAAGCAAGGCCAGGAGATATGGGGTTTGATGTTGTTCATATGAATCTCCATAAAACATTTTCAACGCCTCATGGTGGCGGTGGACCTGGAAGTGGACCAGTAGGAGTTAAAAAAGAGCTTATAGAATATTTGCCTGTACCCATAATAGAAAAAGATGGGGAAAAATTTATTCTGAGTTATGATAAACCACTATCTATTGGGAAGATAAAGAGCTTTTACGGTAATTTTGGTGTGCTTGTTCGAGCATATTCTTATATACTTTCTATGGGAGCTGCGGGGCTAAAAAAGGCAAGTGAAATGGCGGTGCTTAATGCAAATTATATGAGAAGCAGATTAAAGGACTATTATTATTTGCCATATGACAGAGTTTGCAAACACGAATTTGTGTTAGGAGGGTTAAAGCAGGGAAGTAATGAGGTAACTACATTAGATATTGCTAAGAGACTATTAGACTATGGTTATCATCCACCCACAATATATTTCCCTAAGATTGTAGATAATGCAATTATGATAGAACCTACAGAAACGGAAAGTATTGAAACTATGGATGCTTTTATTGAAGTTATGATTAGTATTTCAAAGGAAGCAGGAGAAAACCCGCAGCTTCTAAAGAATGCACCATATAATACGACCGTTAGAAGGCTCGATGAAGTTCGCGCGGCTAGAAATCCGATTCTAAAATATACTAAAATGGTTTAGATAAGGTATATAGGGGGTGGCAGTTGTGGATAGGGATATAGTTATAATTGGGGGAGGTCCTGGGGGGTATGTTGCGGCTATTCGCGCAGCTCAACTTGGGGCTAATGTTTGTATTATAGAAAAAGGTGAGTTCGGTGGAACATGTTTAAATAGAGGATGTATACCTACAAAGGCGCTTTACAGGAATGCTGAAATTTTGAATACTTTAAAGAATATTAGAGAATTTGGGATAGTGGTGGATAGTTACAGTATTAATGTAGAAGAAATTCAAAATAGAAAAGATAAGATAGTCAGCAAGTTAGTTGGTGGGGTTCAGCAATTATTAAAAGCAAACAATGTTGAGATAATAATAGGCACTGCTTCTTTAAAAAATGAAAATACAGTTTCAGTCGTGCTTGAAAATGGAGACTTAAGAGAAATAACAGCGAAAAATATAATTATTGCTACTGGTTCCATTCCAGCAATGCCTAATATACCAGGTATAACTCTTCCTGGAGTATTTACTAGTGAGTCAATATTAAAGTTTAAAGAAGTACCTAACAGTTTGATAATTATTGGTGGTGGGGTTATAGGCATGGAATTTGCAGGGATATTTAATGCATTAGGATCAAAGGTAACCGTGATAGAATTTCTGCCTAGCATTCTTGCTCAAGTGGATGCTGATCTAACCAAAAGACTTGCCTTATCACTTAAAAGAAAAGGTATAGATATCAATGTTTTTACAAAGGTTATTAGTATTGAAAAAAATGAAGAAAAGCTAGTTATTACTGCTGAAGGTAAAAATGGAGAAATAAAGTTCACAGCAGACAATGTACTGGTATCTGTTGGACGAATACCAGCGATTGAAGGACTTAATGTCGATAACTTGAGCATATTGCATAATAAAAATGCTATAATTGTAGATAAAAATTATAGAACGAATATACCACATATATATGCTATTGGAGATGTAAATGGGAAAAATATGCTTGCTCACGCAGCATCTCATCAAGGCAAAAAAGTAGCTGAAAGTATTATGGAATGTTTAACTTCTCGGCCTAAGGACATTATACCAAGTTGCATTTTTGTATTCCCAGAGATCGCCTGCGTAGGGTTAACAGAAAATGAAGTCAAAGAAAAAGGAATAGAGTATAAAACAAGTAAGTTCTTATTTGGGGCAAATGGCAAGGCATTAGCATTAGGTGAGGGAGAGGGATTGGTAAAGGTTATATCAACACTTGATAACACAATCATTGGAGTTCATATAATGGGACCCCATGCATCAGATTTAATTCAAGAAGGATCGATGGCTATAAATAATAATATGAAGGTTGATGATATAGCGAGTCTTATCCATGCTCATCCAACTTTGTCTGAAGCTTTTGAAGAAGCAGTATTAGGGCTAAAGGGAGAGGCTATCCATATGGTGCCTATTAAAAACAGGTAAATTTAAATATTTTATGAGTTTATATATATAATTATAACATGTTAGCTGGAAATCTTGGATAATCCATATTATATTTACCCGTTTTGTATCTCAATGAGCTATACTTTGCTATAATAAAATTAATTATAATAAGTATAGTAAATGAATGGAGGACTAAAAATGAGATTGCTGCTTACAAACGACGATGGTATAAATGCAAAAGGAATATATGCTTTAGCTAAGCGGCTTGAGAAGGATCACGAAGTAATCATCGTAGCACCAGATTGCGAGCGAAGTGCGTGTGGTCATTCAATAACACTTACGAGGCCACTTGTTGTGAGAGAAATTAAGCTTGCGGGATTAAAATCAAAAGCTTTTAGCGTTGATGGAACACCTGCGGATTGTGTAAAAATTGCAATCAATAAGCTTGTTAATGATAAGATAGATATGGTAGTGTCAGGAATTAATAAAGGGTTAAATTTAGGGACTGATGTCTTATACTCTGGCACAGTTTCGGCGGCGATTGAGGCAACTATTTATAAAATACCAGCTATGGCAATTTCTACTGAAGTTTTGAACAATACAGAAAACGACGAAAATTATGATATGGCAGCTAAATACGCTGGGGAAATACTGTTAAAGGCTAAAAAAAATAATATTGAGAATGATATTGTATTGAATGTTAATATTCCTATTCTAAAAGAGAGTGAAATAAAAGGAATTAAAGTATGCAAAATTGGGAGTAGATTGTATAACAATACTTATATACAATCAATTGGAGAAAACAATGAGACTCAGTATAAAATTAAAGGTGAAGTAAAAGATATTCATGAGGAAAATTCCGACACAATATATTTTAAAGAGGGATATGTTACTGTAACTCCACTTCATTATGATTTAACTAATTATAAAATATTAAATGGTGTTCGCCTGTGGTTTTAAGGAGAAATTGGAAGAGTACGATTTAATAAAAACAACCAGGGAATTTTAATTTTTTATAATTAAATTTTCCTGGTTTTAAATATATGATTTTTATTTGATTTTTTCAAACTCTGATTTTGAAACACCACATAATGGGCAAAACCAATTTTCTGGAATATCCACAAATTTAGTTCCCGGTGTTATTCCACCATCTGGATCTCCTATTTCTGGATCATACTCATAACCACATATTAAACAAACATATTTATCCATAAAACATCTCCTTTTAATTTTTTTAATATTATAAATAACATAATATGTTCTTGCAACATTTATATCGATATGTTTATAGTATAGTTTTTATTCATTTAAATTATTTAATTTAGATATTATTATAACCTGATTTGTAGGAGATTATTTAAAAGGTGATAAATTCTTGCAAATCCTAATTATTATTTATCAAGGCATCTAGAAATATAAAATTCATTTACCATTTTAAATTATACATATTAAATATAGATTAATGCTCTGTTATTTGATATGATTAATCTAAATAAATTTTTGCTGAAATGAGATGGATTTATAAAAAATCAATTAATGATGGTATAAGACTTCAAGAGAAAATTAGATTTGTATAATGTTTGTTGAAATTTTCAAATTTATAATTTTTATTTTGAGGGAGGGGGGAATATATGAATATTAATGAAAAGCCATTAATTTTTGATGGTGCAATGGGCACATATTATGCAAGTCTTTGTGAAAATCCGTTAGCTAAATGCGAGCTTGCAAATATTTACGATAGAAATACCATACTGAATATACATAAGGAATATATAAATGCAGGTTCCATGGCTATTAGAACTAATACATTTGAAGCTAATAAAGTTAGTCTTGAATGTGATTTTGATTTAGTTAAAGAGGTTATTGTGAAAGGTTATGAAATAGCTAAGGAGGCCACAATAGGCACTGATGTCTTAGTTTTTGCTGATATTGGTCCAATCCCATTTTTAGAAATGTTAGATTTATGGGATGCATATAAGGAAATAGTAGATTTATATTTAGATCTAGGAGCAACACACTTCATATTTGAAACATTTAGTAGTGATGAGTATCTTCCTGAGATTTCAAAATATATTAAAGAGAGAAACCCAAATGCATATATTTTAATGGAATTTGCAGTCTCGCCAGAAGGATTTACAAGGATTGGTAAATCTGGTGAAAAATTTATAGAGAAAATTTCAAAGATGAAAGCTATAGATGCATGTGGGTTTAATTGTTTTTCTGGGCCGTATCACTTGCTGAAATATATTAAAACTCTTAATATAGAAAATAAAACCATATCGATTATGCCAAACTCGGGGTATCCAACAATTGTAAATAATCGTACCTTTTTCAACAATACCAAAGAATATTTTGCTTTGCAAATGCTAGAAATAGCAAAAGAAGGTGTCGCTATTATAGGAGGTTGTTGTGGTACAACACCAGAATTTATTAGGGAAACTGTTGCAAATATTGAAGCGTTATCAACGCAGGAAATTATTCCAAGGGTCCGAACTCAGAAAATTAGGATTGAGAAATTGATTGTTAAAAACCTTCTTTTAGAAAAAATAAGGATGGGTAAAAAAATTATTGCAGTAGAATTAGATCCACCACTTGACACGGAAATAGATTTTTTTATGAATAGTGCTAAAACTCTTAATGAGCAAGGGGTAGATGCTATAACTATAGCAGATTGCCCAATTGCAAGAGTTAGGGTGGATAGTAGCTTGCTAGCTTGCAAGTTAAAAAGAGAACTTGATATCACAACTATCCCTCATATGACTTGCCGTGATAGAAACATTAATGCAACAAAAGCACTGCTTCTAGGGTTAAGCATTGAGGGGATAAATAACGTTTTAGTGGTAACTGGTGACCCTATACCATCTGCAGAGCGTGATGAGGTTAAGGCAATGTTCAGTTTTAATTCTGCAATACTTGCGAGTTATATAACTAATCTCAATGAGGAAACATTTAAATCTCCATTTAATATTTGCGCTGCTTTAAATTTAAATGCTGTTAATTTTAGTAGTCAATTATTGCACGCGAAAAAGAAAATGGAAAATGGAGTTACTATGTTTTTAACACAGCCGATTTTATCAAAGCAAGCTGTTGAAAATTTAAAACTAGCACGTGCTCAATTACCTGCTAAGATTTTAGGCGGAATTATTCCAATTGTAAGTTATAGGAATGCTTGCTTTATGAATAATGAAATTTCGGGGATAAATGTTTCAGAGGAAATTATGGATCAATACAAGGACATTTCAAAAGAAGAAGCAGGCACTTTAGCAGTTAAAATATCTACCGATATTGCAGAAGAAATCTACCCTTATGTAGATGGGTATTATCTTATGACGCCGTTTAAAAGAATCGATATTATTTCTGAGATCGTTAAGAATATAGGTAATATAAACAAACGTTAAAAACTTAAAACTAAAAACTCTAATCATGAAAAAATCATGATTAGAGTTTTTTTGAGCTAACAGTTGAAAAGTTGTTAACTGTCCCCAATATTTCTCCATAATTATTTTCCGGGTTTTGTTGACAAGTATGTAATGTCCGCATATAATGAACATATGAACAATAATTCATACGTTCATATAAATGGAGGGTAATAGATGGATAAAAATATAGAGTTTTGTAATTGCTCAACTATTCATGAAGATGTAGTAGAAAAAGTAAGAAATTTAATACCACCCGCTGAAACTTTATATGATTTAGCAGAGCTTTTTAAGGTTTTTGGAGATAGTACAAGAATTAAGATTCTTTGTGTATTATTTGAAACTGAAATGTGTGTGTGTGATATAGCAGCTTTGCTTAATATGACCCAATCAGCCATTTCACACCAACTACGTGTTCTTAAAAATGCTAGACTTGTGAAGTATAGACGAGATGGTAAAGTTGTATATTATTCCTTGGATGATCAACACGTTAAACAAATTTTTGATCAAGGACTTATACACATAAAAGAACTTAGGTAATATCCTATTACATAAACAAAAATTCATAATATATATAGAAGATAAGAAACTTTGAAAGTGGGGGAGAATATGAGTGCTGTAATAAAAAGAGAATTCATTTTAGAGGGTTTATGTTGTGCTAATTGTGCAAATAAAATTGAAGCTCAATGTAAAAAAATAGATGGAGTAATAGATGCGAATATAAATTTTATAAGTAAAGGCTTAGTAATTCAATTTCAAAGTGAAGAGAAAATACCGGAGATTTTGGAAGAGGCCACAAAAATAGTTAAGAGGATAGAACCTGGTACTAAGGTTCTACCAAAAGAAGCAAAAACATTTAAGAATGAGGAGAAAGATCACGACCATGGACATAGCCATAGTCATGGAGATGACCACGGACACGGGCATGATCATGGACATTCAGATGAAGAAGGAAATAATAAAAATAAAATTATACGTTTTTCAATAGGCGTAATTATTTTCATAATAGGAATTATTTTTAAATTTGATTATTTTGCTGAGTTTGGTTTATTTTTTATAAGTTATTTGTTAATTGGGGGAGATATCCTAATAATTGCTATAAAAAATATATTAAGAGGTCAAGTTTTTGATGAGAACTTCTTAATGGCGCTCGCTACAGTGGGAGCATTTTCTATTGGACAATTTTCAGAAGGCGTTGGGGTTATGCTTTTTTACCAAGTAGGAGAATTCTTCCAAGATATCGCTGTGAATAAATCAAGAAAATCTATATCTGCACTTATGGATATAAGGCCAGATTATGCTAACAAAAAAGTTAATGGTGAAATTATAAAAGTAGATCCAGAAGAAGTGCACATTGGAGACATTATAATAGTAAAGCCAGGAGAAAAAGTACCTTTAGATGGTTATGTTATAGAGGGCAAATCATTAATAGATGCATCTGCTTTAACTGGTGAATCAGTTCCTAAAAATGTTAAGACTGGAGACGAAATTTTAGCAGGATGTATAAATAAAAATGGGTTATTAACTATAGAGGTTGCGAAAGAATTTGGTCAGTCAACCCTTGCTAAGATTTTAGATTTAGTACAAAATGCTAGCAGTAAAAAAGCACCAACTGAAAATTTTGTGACTAAATTCGCAAGGTATTACACACCTGTTGTAGTTATAAGCGCAACTCTTGTTGCAATTCTTCCACCTCTTTTATTACCGGGTGCTACTTTCTCTCAGTGGATATATAGAGCATTAGTATTTTTAGTAGTATCTTGTCCTTGTGCTTTAATAATATCTATTCCACTTGGATTCTTTGGGGGAATAGGTGGTGCATCTAAAAATGGTATTTTGGTTAAAGGTGGAAACTACTTGGAGGCACTAAATAACGTTGAGATGGTAGTTTTTGACAAGACAGGAACACTAACTAAAGGCGTATTTAAGGTTACTCAAATGAATGCTGAGGGAAGTATAAGCCAAGATGAGTTACTCGAGTATGCAGCACATGTAGAAAGCTATTCTAGTCACCCTATCGCAACTTCAATATTAAAAGCTTATGGCAAAGATACACGCAGTGAAGATATTGAAGATGTACTGGAGATAGCAGGAAAAGGAATTAGTGCTAAAGTAAAAGGAAAATATGTCCTAGCAGGTAATGCTAAGTTAATGGATAGCGAAAAAATTTCCTATAATAAGGCTGAAAACGCTGGAACGGTAATATATTTAGCAATCGACAACAAATATGCTGGAAGTATTATTATTTCTGATGAGTTAAAAGAAGATTCTATTGATGCAATAAGCAATTTGAAGTCTATGGGTGTTAAGAAAATAGTAATGCTTACAGGTGACAATAAAGATATAGCATCAGACATTGGAAAAATTCTAGGTGTAGATGAAGTTTATTCAGAACTTCTTCCACATGAAAAAGTTGAAAAGTTAGAACTACTTCAAAAGCAAAAATCACCTAAAGGAAAGATAGTATTTGTGGGAGATGGCATTAATGATGCACCGGTACTAGCAAGAGCAGATATAGGAATTGCAATGGGTGGTGTAGGATCTGACGCTGCAATAGAAGCTGCAGATATAGTAATAATGACAGATGAACCATCTAAAATAGCGCTTGCGATAAAAATTGCTAAAAGAACAAAAACAATTGTTATGCAAAATATTATATTTGCATTAAGTGTAAAAGCGATTATCTTGATATTTGCAGTTTTTGGAATTTCAAATATGTGGGAAGCGGTTTTTGGTGATGTAGGAGTTGCTTTAATTGCAGTCTTAAATTCGATGAGAGCCATGAAGGTAGATAATTAAGAACAGTTGAAATAGTTTAAAACATTAAAAGGTTAACAAGAATGGAATGTTCTTGTTAACCTTTTGCATATTTAGCACTATTTTTGAATGAGCTTAAATTTTGTTTCCTCATCTATGTATTTTAATAGTATTAAGTCACCTGCAAAGATATTTCCAACAACATTTACCCTATTATCTTGGGCAAGTGGCTTTTTACAAATCTGAAGTTCACCACTGTATCTTAAATAATCTTTATTATCAATAGTAACACTTCCGATTGTTCTTAATGTATTATCATGGGGATAAATAACATCGGCGTTATTTAAGTTAGTTCTTGAATTTGTGGACCTAATAACATCTTCTGCGCTGTCGGATCTGTTTTCATGTACATCTCCAAAAATTACTCTATTTTCAATGGGACTGCAATCATTAAGAGATACTCTAAATTCTAGAGTATTCTCATCGATATTACCAACCCTTTTAATTTCATCATCACTTGGTATGCTGTCTCCAAATATAACATTATTCATTCCTAGTGCGAATAATTCTTTAGCTGCGACATAAGGGTCTAAGAATCTATGTTTTTCAAGTGTTGGAAGACCTTCATATACAGGTGCCCTTTTATTAACTAAGGAAGGTATGAATGCCGAAATTTTTATATTTCTTTTATTTAACATCTCGTTCTTTTTGTTAAATGTTTCCATAGATATTCCTGTATTAAGCCTTGGGTAGTAATTATGGCAAGACTGAAGCATTTCATAATTTGGATTATATTTTTCAAGCTCATTAAAAAACCTTTGGGTTATCGTGCTTGCGTTTATCTCTATTTTTAAATTACACTTATTATGTGTAAAGTTTGAGATTTCCTCAGGAGAAAATCCGAAGTCGACTCTTACTCCCTGCATACCCATGTCCTTTAATGATTGTAAATTATTCATATTTGCGCCAAGAAAAGCGAATGCTCTAGGTGAAATATCAGCGATTATGTGCATATCTAAGCTATCTGCAAGAGAAACAATTACCTTGAATTCTTCAACGGCTTTTTCATAATTTGCTTCTGGAATATGAAGTGACGTAAAGATATTATCAAAGCCAAGTTCTTTAGATTTTTTTATGTATGCCATATTTTCTTCTAAGGTATATTTCATTCCTGTGAAAATAGAGATACCTTTTCCCATTGAATTTTCCTCCTTATATTTAGAAAAAATATAAAATATCTTATACATGTATTATATTCCAAATAGTTAATAATTAGTAGTAAGTTTCTAGTTGTTAATTTAATAGGTTGCAAAAAACACACAAGTAAGTTATAATTGGTATATACAACATAACAACATGACAATATATAAATTATTATTGTATATACAAAAATTTGCTGCTAATTGAGGAGGGAAAGTTTTGAGGAAGGTATCAAAGAATAATCCCATTCCACTTCATTATCAAATAAAGGAAATCTTACAAGAAATGATAGAAAATGAAGTTTTAAAGCCAGGTCAATCAATCCCAACAGAACGAGAATTATGTGTAATTCAAGGGGTTAGCAGAATGACGGTAAATAAGGCTATTATGTCCTTAGTAAATGATGGGCTAGTTTATAGAGAACAAGGAAAAGGGACTTTCGTGGCTTTTGCAAAAGTAAATCGTGAAATATCACCGCTCAAAGGCTTTACTGAGCAAATGCAAGAAAATGGAGTTATATCGAAAAGCGAAATATTATCTTTTAAGGTAATAGAGGCAACAAAAAAATATAAAATTGAACTAAAAATGCCTGAAAATGAAACTAAAATCATTGAAATTAAAAGGGTACGATTTAGTGGCGAGCAACCAGTAGCCATTGAAACAGCATTGCTTCCACACTATTTATTTGATGGAATGACTAGAGAGATGATTGAGGATAAATCACTTTATGAAATCTTTAGAAATCATTATGGATATCATCTGGATAAAGCGAAACAGACAATTGAACCCACAATACTTAACGATTATGAAAGTAAACTTTTAAATCAAGAAGATTCTGCTTTGGCATTAATATTTAGTCAAACCACGTACTTAGAAAATGAAATCCCAATTGAATATACCAAAGCAACATATAGAAGTGATAAGTATAAATATCAAATAACTTTGAAATAAGAAAAAATAGGGAAATAAGATTATATTCAAATTTTAGATGAGGTGATTAATATTAAAGCTATAATTAATGGAAAACTTATTATGAAAGATAAAGTAATGCAAGACAGCGTAATAATTTTTGACTCGAAAATTATAGATATTATAAGTAAAGATAACTTCGCTTTATATAAAAAAGAGCATATAAAGGAATATAAACAAGAAATACTAGTGATAGATGCTAAGGGTAAGTATGTATCGCCAGGATTTATTGATATTCACATTCATGGTTCTGGAGGTCGTGATACTATGGACGCTACAAAGGAAGCTTTAAACGTTATAAGTACCACAATTGCTAAAAATGGAGTAACGTCATATTTACCTACTACAATGACTACGGATACATTAAGTATATATAAAGCACTAGATGTTGCACGGGACCTTATGAAATTAGAAACAAAGGGAGCAAAAATCTTAGGTGTACATATGGAGGGACCTTTTATAAATGAGAAGTATAAAGGGGCTCAGAAAGCAGACAATATTATAAAACCAAGTTATGATATTATAAAGGATTATTTAGATATTATTAAAATCATAACCCTCGCTCCAGAAAAGGATGAAAATCATAGTTTTATAAAAAGAGTGAAAGACAATTCTAAAATCACATTGTCAATGGGACATACAGATGCAAGTTATGAAGAGGCCACCCAGGCAATTGAGGATGGGATAACACATGCAACTCATACATTCAACGCTATGACTCCATTAAATCATAGAAAGCCAGGTGTTGTAGGTGCAATATTTGCAGGTGATATAACTTGCGAGCTAATAGCAGATTTAATACATGTTCATCCTGCAATTTTTAATATACTTATAAATGTTGTGCATAAAGATAAACTGGTACTTATAACAGATTCTATGAGAGCTGGTTGCATGAAAGAAGGTACATCTGAGCTTGGTGGACAGAAGGTAACAGTTAAGGACGGGGCTGCAAGACTTCAGGATGGAACCTTAGCAGGAAGTATTTTAACTTTAAATAAGGCTGTATTTAACATTTTTAACAATAGTGAACTTAAGATTTATGAAGCAGTTGCGATGGCATCAATTAATCCAGCAAAAGTAATTAATATGGGTAATAAAAAAGGAAGTTTAGTGGTTGGATATGATGCAGATATAGCTATTTTTAATGATGATATAGATGTGTTTTTTACAATAGTAGAAGGAAAAGTAATGTACGAAGCTCAAGAGTAAAATTTTGAGTATTATTATGAGGTGGTGCAAATATGAGAATAATAGTAGTAGATAATTATGAAGAAATGAGTAAAAAAGCGGCTTTAATGGTTGCAAGTCAAGTTATGTTAAAGCCTGACAGTGTATTGGGCCTAGCTACTGGAGATACTCCACAAGGAATGTATAAGGAAATAGTTAAGTTATATGGTAAAGGCGAGGTGGATTTTAAGGAGGTTAGAACTTTTAACTTGGATGAATATTATGGTCTTGATAGAGAAAATGCTCAAAGTTATTATAATTACATGAATATTAATTTATTTGATAATATAAACATAAGCAAAAATAATATTAATATGCCTGATGGCATGGCAAAAGATGTAGATGAGAGTTGTCAGTTTTATGAGGATAAAATAAAAACACTTGGTGGAATTGATATGCAAGTGCTTGGCATAGGAGGAAATGGACATATTGGGTTTAATGAACCAAATGTGAATTTTGAGGCACAAACGCATTTAGTTAATCTTGATGAGGAAACAATAGAAGCTAATTCTAGATTTTTTAAATCAATAGACGATGTGCCAGTAAAAGCCATAAGTATGGGGATCAAAACAATAATGAACTCTAAGAAAATCATTCTACTTGCAAATGGATTAAATAAGGCTGAGGCTATAGAAAAAGCTATTAATGGTAAAATAAACCCTAGTATTCCTGCTTCAATTTTGCAGCTTCATAATGATGTAACAATAATTATAGATAAAGAGGCCGCTAGTAAATTATAAAAACAAAAACCTACATTAGATTAAACAGCTAATGTAGGTTTTTTATTTTAAAATATATATTTATTAAAATGTTAATTATCTCGTTATTTAATCGAAGTCTTTAATTCATTGTTTTCGTATAATAAATTATAACAATAAGTTATTATATCACTTCTTTTAATTATTCCTATAAAAACACCATTATCATCTACAACGGGGACAAAGTTTTGATCCTTTGCTAGTGAGATTAAACTCTCTATGTCCGCACCAATTGATACTGCTTTGTTAGAAATATGCCTTGGAATATCTTCAATTAAGATTTTGCTTGTATCATTAAAACTTAAATTTGGAGTATTTTTTAATTTCCACAATAAATCACCTTCAGTTAAAGTTCCAACATAAATGCCACTTTCATTCACAAGAGGTACAGAAGTATACCTGTGGTATTCCATTCGTTCTAGTGCTTGCCTCATTGTAGAATTCGGCTTTTCATAAACAACTTCATTTTTAGGTGTAAGAAAAAAAGCTATGTTCATAGTTTACCCATCCTTTTAGAGATTTTTATTTTAGTTTGTCAATTCTATTCAACACTATTATAACATGCCTTGTAGATTTAGTAATGTACAATCCGTTAAATATATCCGTTTTTTAACAAAATTTGGTTAGGAGTTGAGCGTCATTTTTATTAAAGTCTTCTGCTTCCATTTTCCTTTTTTAAACCGTATAAGGTAAAGGGAACCACGAACGACCCAATCAACAATCATGCCTATCCATACTCCTATGAGTCCAAAATTTAATACAACGCCTAATAGATAACCTAAAGTAATTCTAAAAAGCCACATTCCTATAATTGAAGTTATTAGTGTATATTTTACATCTCCTGCACCTTTTAGCCCAGCTGGTAAGACAAAGGATATTGACCATAATGGGATACAGGCAGAATTCACTATAAGTACAGCAGAAGTTAAATTAATTATTTCTTTGTTATCAGTAAATAGCGACGCAACTTTTCCAGCAAAGGGTATAAATATTACTGCTATTGTAATTAGAGCAACAGTTGAAAGTTTTGTAACATAAGAGAGTGCGCTTTCGGCCTCGCCGCTTTCGCCTCTTCCCATATGCCTCCCAACAAGAGCTGTTGCAGCAATGCAAAGTGAATTTCCTGGTACGTTAAGCAAAGTTGCAACGGAACCAGCAATTGCGTTAGAAGCAATTGCTATAGTTCCCATATCAACTATATAAATTTGAGTAATTAGCTTTCCACCAGTGAAAAGCAGTGATTCTATACTTGCAGGTACACCAATGCCGAATATAAGTTTTAATAATGACTTGTTAAATTTGAATATTTTTATATTTGTAAGTTTTAGAATTTTTGAACCTCTTAGAAGAACTGTTAAAATGAGAACACCTCCACTAACACGGGCTACGGCTATTCCAAGTGCTGCTCCCATTATTCCCATGTGAAAAATATTTATAAAAGTATAAGTTAAGAGCACATTAATAATATTCATAAAGATACTTATTTTCATAGGAGTTTTTGTATCACCAGCTCCACGCAAAAGTCCATTTGAGATTAAATCAATGGTTATTAATGGGTAGGTAAGTAAAGTTATGCGTAAATATGTATGAGCATTACTTATTACAAGGGGTTCTGCGCTACCGAATAACATGGCAATTAAAGGACCTTGGAATAAAAACATTATAATAGTTACGATAAAAGTAATTATGAGTCCTGAAAAGAGAGCCTGCTGCATAGTTGCATTTGCTTTTTTTATATTTCCTTGACCAACAAATTGAGCTACAACAACCATACCTCCAATTGCAAGGGAAGAAAAGAATGCTATAAATATATTGTTTACAGAATCAACCATTCCAATTGCAGAAACTGCTTCTTTCCCTATATGTCCAGCCATCATTGTATTTATCATACCTAAAGATATAACAAATAATTGTTCCGTCATTATTGGAATTGCTAAATTAAATACATCTTTTCGTATCCATTTCATGTACGTCGCCTCTTATCTAATTATAATATATATATAGTATAGCATTATAAATGTCTGAATTCATTTTTACATGAGTTTTTTTAAGATTATATTATATTCTAAAATGTTGGTAAAATAAACTTTGGTAGATTATAATAGATATAAGAATATTAACAATAATAGGGTAGTGTGGTAATAGTTATTAATAGCTAAAAACTAAGGAGTGAGTGTATGAATAATTTTTCATCTGTTGAAGAATATAGAAAGGCCAGTAAATTAGCTAAAGGTAGATATTTAGAGGACACGACAAGAGGGTTATCCGGCCATATATCATCCTTAGATAGTATTTTGAAAAAAATAGACATTGTAGCTGAATTACCTCTGGGAATAAAAAGCATTCCATTAAAAAAAATAAAAGGAACCTATTTTTATACGAGAAGTAGAGATTTTGCAATGAACTTTCTTCCCCTGGCCAGCATCGAAAGTGAGTTTTCTATGAAATGGCAAGCAGTATACGCTCATCATATTAATGATGGAATAACTGATCCTATTAAAATTTATGAGTATATGAATGAGTTTTATGTTATGGAGGGAAATAAGCGAGTAAGTGTACTAAAATATGTAGACGCTTACGCAATAGACGGAGATGTTACTAGGCTAGTTCCTAAAAAGGATGATAATGATTTAAAAAATATAATATATTATGAATTTTTAACTTTTAATAATAAGACAGGGATTAATGACATTTGGTTTTCAAAGGAAGGTAGTTTCACGTTACTGGATAAGTATTTAGATGACTATAATCCAAAGCTTTACTGGTTTGCAAATAAATATGTGCATTTTATTAAAAATGTTTATTCACCATTTAGAAACGTATTCTATGAACTTGGGGGAGATAAATTAGATATTACCACTGGAGATGCGTTTCTAGAATATATAAAAATTTATGGTATTTCAGATCAATTCGATGAAACAAAAAGAAAATTGAGAGTCCAAAAATTTCTAGTGGAACTTAAGATACTTTCTCAAAATAATGCAGTAGAAATCCAGACAGAACCTTTTGATGTGCATAAGAAAAATGTCATAACATCCTTTACCAACTTAGTAGCTCCACCTAAGAAGTTAAAAGTGGCTTTTGTTTTTGAAAAAACTATCGATACATCTGGTTGGAGTTATGTTCAAAATCTAGGAAGATTGTATGCTCAGCAAGAACTATCAGGGGAAATAGAAACCTTCGTTATAGATAATTTTCAAAATGATAGTGATGGCTACGAGAGGTTAAGCGAGTTATGTGAAGAAGGCTATGATATTGTATTTACTACATCTTCAGCTTATCTTAATATAACTTTAAGAGCAGCTTTAAAGTACGAAAATATTAAGTTTTTTAACTGCTCTCCAGTAAAGGCATTTAGAAATGTAAGCACTTATTTTGGGCGTTCTCATGAACCTAGGTTTTTACTTGGTCTTATTGCTGGTGCTATCACAAAATCGGGCATTATAGGTTATATAGATATTTATAATGAGACAGAGATTATAACGGGAATTAATGCTTTTGCTTTAGGTGTTAAAACTGTAAATCCCAATGCAAAAGTTATAATATCATGGCTTAATGAAGCTGGAGATGTGGATAATTCAAAAGAAGCAATTCAAGAACTTCATAAGAGCGGCGCAGATATTATAATGCAAAATGACCTAATAGCTTTAGGCAAGGGGTCAAGGGACTTTGGCTTATATTCTTTAAAGTACAATGAAAAAGAGGGAAAATGGATACCGGAAGTAAACTACGCTTTAATTACATGGGATTGGGGCGAGTTTTACGAGAAAATACTTAGAAATATCGTAAATGGTAGTTTTAAAGGTATATTTAGTACCGAATCTAAACGTGTAAGCTTTTGGTGGGGTATGGACTCAGGTCTTGTGGATATTATATATTCAAAACATAATGTACCAACTCAAACTCAAAGACTCGTAGATGTAATGCGTGAATTAATTATTGAAAACAGATTTCATACTTTTGTTGGACCAATATTTGATACAGATGGTCAACTTAGGATAAAGGATGGTGACATTGGAAACTACGAGGATATGTTATACATGGACTGGTTTGTAGACAATGTGGTAGGAAAGCTTCCCGTTGTAGAATAAAATATACGAAAGAAATGTAGGTGATTAAGGTTAAAGTTTTGTTAGTTTCAGATGTTGAAGATGATTATATTTGGGAACATTTTGATCGTGAAAAGTTTAAAGATATAGAGCTTGTAATTTCCTGTGGAGATTTAAAATCAGATTATTTAGAATTTCTAGCTGATATGATTAAAGCACCCGTAATTTATGTTAACGGTAATCATGACGGAGCGTATTTAGAAAAACCGCCAGGTGGATGTATACCTATTGATGATAAGATTTTAGTATATAAGAACATTAGAATACTAGGACTTGGAGGTTCTGTTGACTATAGTAAAGGGCCTTTCCAATATTCTCAAAAGGATATGAAAAAAAGAGTTAAAAAATTAAGATTTTGTTTATGGAAAAATAAAGGTGTGGATATATTAGTAACGCATTCACCAGCAAAGGGCATGGGTGATGGAGAAGATCGTTGCCATAAGGGATTTGAAGTGTTTATAGATATTTTAAATAAATACTCTCCAAAATTTTTCTTTTACGGTCACCAGCACTTGCAATATGGTAAAGGTGAAAGAAAAATGATATATAACACTACTACGCTTGTAAATGCTTTCAAATATCATATTATAGATATATAAATTACCTTATTAAATGTTTTTATGGGTAAGAAAAAGTATATATTATGTATAATGCATTTGAATAAGCTCTAGAACTTCTTATTTAATTTTTAATTAAGATACGTTAAGAAAAACATATATCTGAGCGCTAGCGAGTTTATATCATGCGATAGCGAGTTTATGTTTTTTAGCAGATTAATTAAAAATTGAATTAGTAGTTCTTAGCGAAGTGAATGCATTAATAGTAATATATACTTTTTCTTTTTTATTAACATTATGTCAGCTTAGATATATTCTTGTTTTTTGAAAAATCCCATTTAGTCTCTGTTGTTATAATTGCGATGAATATAATTAAACAGCCTAAAACCATTTTTGGAGTAAATATCTCATCAAGCATTATTACTGATAAAATAGAACCGAAAACTGACTCTAGACATAAAATAATAGCGGCATGCGAGGCGGTAGTATATTTTTGTGCTAGATTTTGTACTAGAAACGCAAGCATTGTGCTGAAAATTCCTAAATAACCGATTGCAAATATTGTATCTAAGCTTAATGGTTGCGGTTTTGGTTCGAAAATTAAAGCAGCTATAATTGAGAACACTGCAGCGGCCCCTAACTGTATTATTACTAGTATAATAACATCAACTTTTTTAGCGAAAAATCCAACAGCAACTATATGGGCCGCGAAAAATACTGCGCATAATAAGGTCAAACTGTCCCCGATTCCAAAATGCATTCCGCTACCCAAAGTTAACAAACCTATTCCAATAAAACATAGGAAAGCAGATAGTAGAGAATAAACATCTGGTTGTTTTTTGCTAATAGCCCAGTACAGGAAGGGTACAATAACAACATTAGTTCCAGTTAAAAACGCATTTTTACCAGCTGTTGTATATTTCATTCCAACGGTTTGAGCAGCAAAACCTAAAAATAGGAGAAAGCCAACCATAGTACCGATTATCAAATCACTTTTAGTTATAAGTTTAATTTTATTTCTGAAAACTAATAACATAATTATAACAGAAATGCTAAATCGCAATGCCACTATATAAAAAGGAGAGACACTGTCTAAAGCCCCTTTTACTGCTATAAAGCCACCGCCCCAAACAAGTGCCACGAGTAGCAAGGATACATCCGCGAGAATGCTCTTTTTCTTTTCAATATCTTTCATGGATAGCACTCCCCTTCAGAATATAAAGCATCTTATAAAAAATTAGTTGTGATTAAGGCAGAAGTTCTATAATAAACAATTCTTTTTCATTATTTAAGTCAATAAAGTTTGGATCAACATATATTAGAGGTTTAGAAATGTTATTTATGTCTATTTTAATTATCTTTCCAATGCTACCATTATTAAGTTTTACGGTTTCTCCAGTGTAGTAATTTGGCATTTTTCTTATAAAAGTAGTTAGATAATTATAATCTAATAAACCTACACAATCATGTTGCATAATTTCTAACACAGCTAAGGGATTTTGTTTTTTGCTATAGACTCTGTCAGAAGTCATAGCATCAAACATATCTGTAATTGCAATTATTTTTGCGAAAACACCAATTTTATCTTCTTTTAACCCAAGAGGATAACCTGATCCATCTAAGCGTTCATGATGCGTAAGGACACCTGAAATTACAGACTCATCTAAAAAAGGAATATCTTTTAAAAGGGTATAGGCATAAAATGAATGCTTTTTGATTTCATTAAATTCTGATTTTGTAAGTTTCGAAGGTTTATTTAATATAGTGGGATTAACCTTCGTTTTGCCGATATCATGAAGAAAAGCGGTATAAGTTAATAGTGTTAAATCCTTATTGGGTAAATTAAGCCACTTTCCTAGCATTGAACTTAAAAGCGCAACATTTACACAATGGCGCGTAAGATACTCATCTATATTTCTAGAATTTGTGATACTTTTTAAAATAGAACCATAATCATTAAGGTTGTCCAAAATTTCTTTAGACATGACTTTTATTTCTGTGAGGTCTGGTTCTGAATTTTTTTGTAGACTATTTAAAAACTTATCTATCTTATTTGAAAACTGATTTAGGACAGTTTCAGTTTGAATTAATCTCTGAGCTATTGAAATTTGTGAACTAGTAACTACAAGGTCTTCTTCACTCGAATAAACATTTATTGTGTCAGATGGATAAAATTCTATTATAGTTTTAATCATTGAACTTTTTAATGCGATTTTTTTTGCAACTAAAGTTAAGCCATTAAGTATTAAATCTTCAGATAAAATCATATTTGGTTTTAGAGCGTAAATGCTTATACTTTTAACATTTGATTTCATAGAGGCTTCCTCCTTAAAATTAATTGATAAATTCTGTGAAATTACTCAAATGCAAGTGGATAGATTATATTAATATTATTTTATCATAAAAACAAGCATAAACCTAAATTAAAAGATAAGAATACATAATACAGTTATTTTAATTTCTTTTTATAAAGAATACAAGTATTGTGAATCATTCGACTTCAGTCGTTTGAGGTTAAGCCATTGACATTAAATATTAACATATTTATAATTAAATAAAGTAGAGTAAAATACTAAGAATTAATGCAGATATTTTAGTGGATTATTAACGAGGAGAGATATAAAAACATGGAAATATATTTAGATAATAGTGCAACAACAAAACCTTATGAGGAAGTTATAGAGGCAACGATTAGTGCTATGAGAAATTATTACGGTAATCCGTCTTCGGCTCATGGGTTAGGGTTTAAGTCAGAGAAAAAAATCAGGAGTGCCAGGGAAAATATAGCTAAAAGTATAAATGCTAGCAGTGAAGAAATAATATTTACATCAGGAGGAAGTGAAAGTAACAATTTTCTTATAAAGGGATTTTCTAAAATCACTTCTGATATAATAACTACCAAAATAGAACATCCAAGTGTATTAAATACGTTTAAGGCATTAGAAGAGTCGGGAGTAAAGGTTACTTATATTGATGTAGACGAGAATGGTAGAGTTGATATAGATCAGCTAATTAACAGCATAACTCGAGATACCCAAATTGTAAGTGTAATGCACGTTAATAATGAAGTAGGAGTAATGCAAGATATTGAGCTTATAGGTAAATTAATTAAAGAAAAAAGTAGTAGGGTTAAATTTCATGTAGATGCAGTGCAGAGTTATGGAAAACTTCCTATTGATGTACAAAAGTCGAATATTGATTTATTATCTACTAGTGCGCATAAAATACATGGACCACGCGGAGTTGGATTTGCATATATAAGGAAAGGACTTATACCTAAAAGTTTAATAAGTGGTGGTGGGCAAGAAAGAAATTTAAGATCTGGTACAGAAAATCTTGCAGGAATTGTTGGATTCGAAACTGCCGCTGAAATTATATGTAAAAATAGACAAGAGAACTTTAATAAAGTTTTAGATGTCAAAAAATATTTCATAGAAAGTCTCGCAGGTGTAGAAGATGTTATAATTAATAGTAAACTAGGTGATAACTATACTCCTTATATTTTAAGTGTGACCTTTAAGAGAGTGAAAGGTGAAGTGTTACTTCATTCGCTTGAAGATAAAGGGATATATGTTTCTACAGGTTCAGCATGTTCTTCTAAAAGTCATAAAAGTAGTGAAATATTAAAAGCTCTTGGACAAACTTCAGAGGAGCAAGGCGGAACTGTGCGTTTTAGTTTTTCCGAATATAATACTAAGGATGAGGTAGACTATGTTATAATCGAATTGAATAAAATATTAAAGTTTTTAAGAAAACTAAATAAAAGATAATTAAAAGATTCTAATATAGTAAATAGATTCTAAGATGATCTTAACTACTAATGATATAAGGCATATGTTATAAATAACGGAGGAATACGATAAAATGAAAAAATTAATACTTGTAAAATTTGCACCAGAGATATTTTTAAAAGGGCTCAATAGAGGTAAATTTGAAAAAAAACTTAAAGACAATATTAAAAATTCAATTAAAGGATTAGAATACGAGTTTGTTGAAGATCAAGGAAGATGGTTTATATCCTCAGACGTGATGGATAAAGTTATAGAAAAAGTTAAGAATGTTTTTGGAGTAATGGAGGTTTGCGAGGTTACTCAGGTTGAAGCGATCCTTGAGGATATTGAAAAGCAAGCACTTTTAGAACTAGAAGGTAATCCTGCTAAAACTTTTAAAGTAGAAACTAATAGGGCAAACAAAAATTTTACCCCCGGTTCAATGGATGTAAGTAGAAAAGTAGGGGGACATATATTAAGAAACAACGATAGTATTAGTGTAGATGTACATAACCCAGAGTGCGTTATAAATATTGAAATAAGAAATATGGCATATATTTATTCTAAGAGGATACCGGCAGTTAGAGGATTACCTTATGGAATGAATGGAAGCACTATGCTTATGTTATCAGGAGGTATAGATTCTCCTGTTGCAGGTTATATGATGGCAAGGCGTGGAGTAGAACTACATGCAGTTTATTATCATAGTCACCCATATACTAGTGAACGTGCAAAAGATAAGGTAAAGCAATTAACAAACATATTAAAAGCATACACTGGGAAATTAACATTATATGTAGTACCTTTTACTGAAATTCAAATGCAAATTATAGAAAAATGTAGAGAAGATGAATTAACAATAATTATGAGAAGGTTTATGATGAGACTTGCTTGCGCACTAGCTGAAAAATATGGTATAAATTCAGTAACTACTGGAGAAAGCATAGGGCAAGTAGCTAGTCAAACTATGGAAGGCCTTGTAGTAAGTGATGATGTTTCTGATAGACCAGTGTTTAGACCGCTTATAGCTATGGATAAAGTAGATATTATAGATGTTTCAAGGCAGATAGAAACTTATGAAACCTCCATTTTACCTTATGAGGATTGTTGTACTATTTTTGTTCCTAAACATCCAAAAACAAAACCAAGATTAGTTGAGATAATTAAGTCAGAATCAGTTTTAGATATTGATAAGCTAGTAGAAAAAGCTATCGAAGATATGGAAATTTATAAATAAATATATTAATGTTAGTAATTAATTGTAAAAATAAGTAGATTTCCATAATAATGAAATGAATTATTAAAGTTTAATAGTATTATTCAAAACATAAAAAAATACAAAAAAAACTATAATAATTGTTGAAAAAAGCAATAATAAGTGATAATATGTACATAGTTTATATATTTCGTGTATATACTATTTAAGCAAGCATGGAATTATATGTAAAAGATTACAAAAAAAACAATTTAATAATTATTGCGTGTTACTGATATAATCAGGCATGAGCAAAGTCATTATAATAATATAGTTGCATTTAGGTGAAGCTATAAGGATGACTTTTCTTATGTCTTTTATTTTTGTACGCATGCCCACAAAAGAGAGGGGAATATAAATGAAAAAAGCTTTCGGTATTTTACAAAAGGTTGGTAAATCTTTAATGTTACCAGTAGCATTATTACCAGCTGCAGGATTACTACTTGCATTTGGTAACATGTTTCAAAATCCTGAATTCTTAGCAAGCGCTCCATTTTTTGATGCTGGATGGTTCCAAATGGTAGCAAAAGTTATGGAACAGTCTGGAGATGTTATCTTCGGTAACCTTGCATTATTATTTGCAGTAGGCGTTGCAGTAGGCCTTGCTGATGGTGAAGGCGTTGCTGGACTTGCAGCTATAGTTGGATTCTTAATAATGAACAAGACTTTAGGTATTGTTGCAGGAGTTACTCCTGATTTAATAGGAGGAACTGCGCATCCTGAGTTTGCAAGTGTATTAGGTATTCCAACTCTTCAAACAGGAGTATTTGGTGGTATTGTAATTGGTATTACAGCGGCGCAATTATATAAAAGATATTATAAAATTGAATTACCTTCTTACTTAGGATTTTTTCAAGGTAAAAGATTTGTACCAATTGTTACAGCAGTAGCTGCAATTGTAATTGGTATTGCAATGAGTTTTGTTTGGCCTCCAATTCAAAATGCTTTAAATGCTTTCTCAAAAGGTATGATCGATGCGAATCCAACAGCAGGAGCTTTCGTATTTGGAGTAATAGAAAGATCAATGATTCCATTTGGATTACATCACATATTTTATAATCCTTTTTGGTATCAATTTGGTGAGTATATAAACAAAGCTGGTCAAGTCGTTAACGGAGATCAACTTATATTTATGGCTCAATATAAAGATGGCGTAGCATTTACAGCAGGTACATTTATGACTGGTAAATTCCCATTTATGATGTTTGGGCTTCCAGCAGCTGCACTTGCAATGATTCATGAAGCAAAACCTGAAAAAAGGGTGCTAGTAACTGGTATTATGGCATCTGCAGCTTTAACTTCTTTCCTAACAGGTATCACAGAACCAATCGAATTCTCATTTTTATTTGTAGCACCAGTATTGTTCGGAATTCACTGCTTATTCGCAGGATTATCTTTTATGACAATGCAACTATTAAATGTTAAAATAGGAATGACATTTTCAGGTGGACTTATAGATTACATCTTGTTTGGTGTAATGCCAAATAGAACAGCTTGGTGGCTTGTAATACCAGTAGGTTTAGTACTTGCATTACTTTACTACTTTGGATTCCGTTATGCTATAAGAAAATGGGATCTTAAAACTCCAGGTCGTGAAGTGGATGAAGAAAACACAAGTAGTGTAAATACTAATGTTAAAGGTCAAGAACATGCATTATTAGTATTAAAAGCATTAGGTGGAAATGATAATATTACAAATTTAGATGCTTGCATTACTCGTTTACGTGTAAGTGTTAAGGATGCTAAAAATGTAGATAAAGCAGAGCTTAAGAGATTAGGAGCTGCTGGTGTGCTTGAAGTTGGTAACAGTATTCAAGCAATATTTGGTACAAGAGCAGAAACTATAAAAACGGAAATTAAAGAAGTTATAGCTCAGGGATTAGATAAATAATATATAGCCTTAACTTAAATAATTTTTATAAAAAAAGACATCGGATAAGTGTATAACTTATCTGATGTCTTTTTTGTTTTATGTGTCAATCTTAAATATAGTATTATTTATTTTTAGATCTCTTAATATTAATAGTAAAATATTTATCTAAAAATTTATCTACACCTTTTTTCTTGCAATATTTATAAAGGGTGATAGAAATATATGACCACACTGCAGCAATAAACCATCCACCAAGAACATCTGTTGGATAGTGTGCACCAACGTAAACTCTACTAATTCCCACAAGAATTAGATATAAAAATATAAAACCACTTAGCATATATGCAATTTTTTTATTTTTTATTCGTTTGATTATAAAGTAAATAAGAACTATACCAATAGCTGTAGAAATGGAAGAATGTCCACTAGGAAAACTATAACCATCAGCATCCAATAACCTTGGCTCTAGTGGCCTAAATCTTTTAACTGTATTTTTAAGTATCAAATTAGTAAGACCAGTAAACCCGATATTAAATACAGAACAAATAGCCTCTAATTTATTATTTAAAAGGTACAATATAACAAAAACAAATAGAGTTATTATAATCTGATAAGTGGGGTCTGATGATATCGATAAAATAATAAAAAATTTATCCCATCCCAAATTCATAGAATTTGCTAAATAATAAGGCATTTTAAATCAATCATCCTTTCTATATGATATTAAATATCGACATGTTTATAAACATTTGATTCCACAAAATATACAAAAATTTAATTAAACAATAATATTATATCAGTTAACATTATATCAAAAGGCTTTATTAAAAGATACATTTATATTGCGCCGGAGAATAACCACCTAAGTATTAACCTAAAGAATTACATACGTTTTATAATTTTAAATCCTAGTAAAAGCTATTTGCTATTTGCTTTCAAACTGGAAGTTCGTGTTTCAATTCACCCTAAACAATTAAAATATATTGTTTAAGAAGAAAAAAACATTGATAAACAATAAAAATGTATTGATAAATAGTTAGTGTAGTAGTATTATTGAAATTGTAGTAAATATTGCTGCGGAAAAGAAGAATATTGAAATTTTGGAGGGGTAATAAAATGGAAGAGAAACATTTGTTAACTAATATTGAAAAATGTAATATAAAACTATTAAATGAAGAACGTATAAAAGAAAAAAAAGAGATAGATACTAAAATTAGCACTAATGAGAAAATATTTACTATTTGTATAGCTTTTGTTTTAGCAATAATTTATGATCGTTTTTTTAGCTTCAAACAGGTTGGACTTTCTATTGTAATTTTTTATGTAATGTTTATGGTGTTTTTCTTATGGAGTATTAGGGGAAAGGTTAGCTCTATTAAAAATATTAGTTTTCTAATGATTATTCCTACGATGTTGCTGGCGATTAATTATTCTATCCATTCGAATGTTATTTTGAATTATTTTAATGGTGTTATGTTATTGATACTTACAGTAGCAAGCACTTTATTAATTAGATATCAAGATAGAAAATGGGAGTATGATCAATTAGTGAGAAAAGCTTTTAGCAGAGTTTTGAAAAAAATTCCAGAAAATATTTGGAAACCTTTTATGTTTATCAAGAGTAGCATAATTTCAAAAGGCAAAAAAGAAAAAAATCCAATAAATAAAAATATTTTAAGAGGATTAATTATTTCTATACCACTCTTAATTGTTATTATATTTTTATTATCATCAGCAGACATGGTATTTAAGAACTACTTAATAAATTTTTCAAGAGTATTTGAAAATATAAATATAGGCAATACCATGAGCCACTTGTTGGTTGTTGTGGTGATTTTTTTAATTATATTTTCGTATATATGGAGTTTCAAATATACTTGCGAGCAAGAGGGAAATAATAAAAAGACTTTCCAATGGGAGCCGATAAGTCAGCTCACGGTTATTTTTATGATAAATATTGTATATCTTTTATTTTCAATAGTACAGTTTTCTTATCTTTATGGTGGTGGTAGCAGCCTTCTTCCCAGCGGGTTTACTTACTCAGAATATGCAAGAAAGGGATTCTTTGAGCTTTTTGCAGTTACAATAATTAATTTTACAATAGTACTTAGCAGTATGAAGTTTATTAAAAAGGATAATAAGGCAATTAGCATCATAGCTAATGTATTATTAACGCTACTTGTAGGGTTTACAATTAACATGTTATTTTCGGCTCATTATAAGATGTCATTATATGAACAAATTTATGGATTTACTTATTTAAGGATTTTCGTTCATATATTTATGCTTATGTTGTTTTTGTTATTTGTAATAGCTTTAATTGGAATATGGAATAGAAAGGTGCCAATTAACATAGTCTTATTAATAACTGTTTTGATTATGTATGTAGCGTTAAATTATATTAATGTAGATAAAGTAATAGCGCAAAAGAATATTGATATATATTATAAAACTCAAAAAATCGATGTATTATATCTAGAAAGCTTATCCTATGATGCTACTCTAGAGATGATAAGGCTAAAAAATGATTCTAATGAAGAAATTGCGAGTGAGGTTAATAGATATTTAGAAGCTACAAAGAAAGAATTATCAAAGGAGACATCATGGTATGAATTTAACTATTCTAAATATAAGGCTAAAAAGGTTTTAAATTAAATATCTTTATTTAGCAGGAGGTAATGTATAATGAAAAAAATAAATATAAATTTATTAGGAATTTATGACATGATGTTAGCAGCTGGGGCTATTTATATAGGGATAATCATGTTAAATACAAGTAATGAGTTGTTTAGCGTGTTTCCTGAAGAATGGCTAACTAAAGTTCCTTTTAAAAGTTTTGTTGTTCCAGGCTTTATTGCAATTGTATTATTTGGTTTTGGTAACATTATAGCGGCAATATTTAGTTTGAAAAAAAGCAATAAAAAGTATTGGGTTGCGTCTGCTATAATGGGAGGATTATTGCTAGTAAGCCTTATTACACAAGTTATAGTCCTTGGGGAATGGTACATGGCAACGGTGGAATTTTTGCTTTTAAGTATAGGTCAGCTATATCTTTGCAGAGGTGGATTTACAAGGCAATGAATACAACATTCGTTAATAGAACTTTTGTTAAGACAATGAGAATATACAATTTGACCAATATATGTTATAATACTTAAAAATAGTAAGTGAGGAGGTATGTATATATGTTGAATTATGACTTAATAAACTTTATTCAGTTAATGTTTTTAGTAATGTGTTTTGCGAGCATATTCACTTATGCTGTATACTCCTGTAGAAATTTTAAGCATAAAATTGAACAAAATGTTACAAAAAACGTTTTAATTCAATGGCTTGGATTTATAAAAAAAGTATCTCCAGAAGATTATATAATTTATGAAAAATACGGTATGTGGATATATGTAGCACGTTTTAAAATTGAAATGATGTTTTAGACAAAAATTATTCTAAGGAGGATAAATATGAACGTCATTTTTAATTTTTTAAGTAGTCTACTAAATACAATTTTTAACTTTACAGGGGATTGGGGATTAGCAATCGTTTTACTTACCGTAAGTGTAAGGTTGTTACTTTCACCTATGTCTTTTAAACAAAAAAAATCAATGCAACAACAGCAAAAGTTTGCTATAAAAATGCAAGAAATTAAGGAAAAATATAAAGATAACAAAGATAAACTTGAGGTGGAAATTAAAAAGCAATCTGCTCAAAGTGCAAAAAGTATGATGGGATGCCTAGTAACGTTGCTTCAAATGCCTATATTAATGACTATGTGGAGTGTATTTAATAAAATTCCTGTGAGTGTGGGAACATTTCTTATACCTTGGGTGTCTAGTATTAAAGTATCAGACAGTTATTTTATAGTTCCACTGATATATGTGATTGCATCTTTAACCCCAAGCTTGCTGTCATATGTAAGTCTATTAAAAATCGAAGGGCAGGCTACAATTAGCAAGAGTAATATTATAATAATGGCAGTAGTTGGTTTGTTTGTTGCTAAAGCAGCTCCGATTGCAGTAGGAATATATTTGATAACCACAAGTCTGTTTAATTTTTTCGAAGAGCTTGTTTTTCGAATATATACCAGAAAGTTAAAAACTGAAAATTAATAAACATTATAAGGAAAATTCTGCTGATTTATTTGATTAGCAGGATTTTTATCATTTATAGTCTTAATACTATTGGGGCATAGGAAAATAGCATATTTCCCGGGAATTAAAGTTATAATAGCATTTGTAGACAAAAAAACCAGTAAGCCTTATTAATTAGACTTACTGGTTTTTTAAAATGCTATTTTATGACAAACTCAAAAATTGTTTTATTCTTTCATGAGCTGGATTTGTGAATAATATTTCTGGAGTAGAATTCTCTAGTATCTCTCCATTTTCCATGAAAATAATTCTATCTGATATTTCCCTAGCAAATTGCATCTCGTGGGTAACTACAACTAGGGATATTTTTTCAATGGCAAGTGATCTAATTACTTTCAATACTTCGCCGACAAGTCTAGGGTCTAATGCAGAAGTTGGTTCATCAAAGAGAATTAATTCAGGATTCATCGCAAGACACCTAGCGATAGCAATTCGCTGCTGTTGACCACCGGAAAGGGTACAAGGATAAGCATTTATTTTATCTATTAAATCTACTTTTAAAAGTAGTTTTTCTGCGATAGTTATAGCTTCTTTTCTAGGTATGTTATTTACTAGAATAGGAGCTGCAATTATGTTCTCTAGAACGGTTTTATGAGGGAATAAATTAAAGTTTTGAAAAACCATGCCTATTTTTTTAGAAGCATTAATTGCCTCGGGATTATTAACTTTATTTTTAGCTTCTGCAATAGTGACGCCTCTAAATTCAATGAGCCCGCTATCCATATGTTCAAGTCCACTTATGCACCTAAGAAGAGTGCTTTTCCCAGAGCCAGAAGGACCAATAATTGATATTACTTGACCTTTTTTTAGACTTATGGAGACGTCTTTTAAAACTTGATTTTTATCGTAACTTTTATTTATTTTGGATATCTTTAGTAAATCCATAGTAAAGCACCATCCTTCAATTCCATATAAAATTCTTGTTCTGTGAATATAAAATCCAAATCATATGTACCACATCTGCAGCCAGCCGGCTAAAAGATTTTTTTGTTACATAAGAACCTACAATGTTTACAAACGCAAAAAAAGTATTACTAGTAATATATACTTTTTTCTCTTTATTCATAAATTGAATATTTCTTTTCAAGCTTTCTAAAAGCCATTACAATAAGAGATGTAAATAGCAAATATATAATTGCGGCAATAAAAAAAGGAGTGATTGTAAAATCTCTAGTTACAACTTCTCTAGCTGCTCGTAATAAGTCCTGTAATCCAATAGCAGCAACTAATGCAGTATCTTTTACTAAAGTAATTGCTTCATTACAAGTTGGGGGAATTATTCTTTTAAAAGCTTGGGGAAGTATTATTTTTGACATAGTTTGTTTATAGTTCATGCCTAAAACTTTGGCAGCTTCATATTGACCTTTATCTATAGACTGAATACCCGACCGGAATATTTCTGTAAAATAAGCTCCGTAATTTAAAGAAAAAGTAAGAGCAGCTGCGGTAAAAGGAGAAAATCTAATACCGATAATTGGTAGACCGTAATATGTGAAAAATAGTTGAAGAAGTAAAGGTGTACCCCTGAATAACCAAGTATAAAAGTCCACAACTTTTCCAAGTATTTTTAAATTTGAAACTTTAATTAATGCGCCTATTACTCCAAGTGGTATACAAAAAATTATTGTTGCGAAATACAATTCTATTGTAAATATGCTTCCTTTTAAAATATATGTTGTAACGTCTAAAAAATTAACCAAGTATAACACTCCTTTTGAAAAATTCCATGATTATGAGTAGCAGATTATTATTTGAAAGTTATATCTTTGCCAAACCATTTTTGTGATATAGTGTTGGATGTTCCATCAGTTTTCATTTCCTCTAGTAGTTTATCTATTTCAGTAGTAAGGCTTGTATCATTTTTTCTAATACCTACGCCATAATCTTCAACGCCAAGATCCTCATCAAGTACTTTATAATCATTTGGTTTTTTATTAACATAATATCTTCCAACTACTTCGTCAACTATTACAGCGTCAATTCTTTTTGCATTTAAATCTAATAGTGCTTCTGTGTTGTTTGAATATTTTTTAACCTCTTTTAATGAATCAGTAAGGGCCGTGTCCTTAGCAAGGGCAGTTTCACTACTACTTCCTAATTGAAGTCCTACATTTTTGCCATTTAGATTGCTTTTATTTTTTATAGTTGAATCGCTCCTTACAACTATTATCTGCTTATTTTGAAGGTATACTTTAGAAAAAGCAATTTGCTCTTTTCTCTTATCTGTTATTGTGAGTCCATTCCATATAACATCAATATCTTTATTATTTAAACTTAATATAACTCCGTCCCATTCTACAGGTTTAAAGGTCACTTTAACGCCTAACCTCTTACCTACTTCTTTCGCCATATCAATATCGAACCCTACAATTTCACCTTTATCATCTCTAAAACCCATTGGTGGGAAATTATCATCAAGACCAATTACAAGTTCTTTTTTTTCTTTTAAATCAGCTAAAGAATTATCTACTGCTGGCTTACTACTGCACCCAGCTAAAATAGCGGTTGAAAGTATTGCCACCATTAATAAGTTAAATTTAATTTTCATATTAAGCACCCCTTTATAAATCCTATTAACATCATTTTACTTTATCGTATTAACTTTGTAAAGTTCAAAACGAAAAATAATACTATATTCAATATTCTGATTAGTTGCATATTTTTTATATAATTAACTTGACACTAAAATAACAAAGTGTTATTCTTAGGTTGAAAATTGAATAGATCCTTCAGGGTAGGGTGTAATTCCTAACCGGCGGTAAAGCCCGCGAGCCGAAAGGTAGATCTGGTATAAATTCCAGAGCCGACAGTAAAGTCTGGATGAGAGAAGGAGAAGAACGATGACAAATATAGAAGTTTTTTATTTTTTAACGAATTATAGTTAATAAATATTTTGTATTTAGAGTTCACATGTATTTAGCACGCAGCATTGCAAGTGATGATGTAACTAAATGCTAAATTAGCTTATTAAGCCCTGAAAACATTGTTTTCAGGGCTTTTATTTGTTTAATAATTTTATTTAATTAAAGAGAAAAAGAGTTCCTAGGAAGATTAGCACCACAATTATATAATTAGGGGTGATAAATTGGACAATTATTATATGGCAAGAGCACTTGAATTATCAAAGAAGGGAGTGGGTTTTGTAAGTCCTAATCCACTTGTTGGCGCTGTTATTGTAAAAGATAATAAAATAATAGGTGAAGGATACCATGAATATTTT
>Ga0209123_1000514_pt1 | contig 49248 bp, 39 predicted proteins | sample BarGraIncu00431A_FD_184500 | JGI IMG/M metagenome (GOLD analysis project Ga0209123, IMG submission 184500) | Arctic peat soil microbial communities from Barrow, Alaska, USA - Barrow Graham LP Incubations 004-31A (SPAdes) (version 2) | ecosystem: Environmental > Terrestrial > Soil > Wetlands >...
CGCAAGCCAAGAAATGTCTTCAAAAATTATTCGATGTCGATCCGAATCTGCGAATCATCGTAGGGTTGGGATTTGACGTGAATAAAGATGTGATTTCAAATCAAATTATCCGCTACAAAGACTCTTCTAAATTGCCAAAGAAGTATTTGAATTGTCCTTACATTGTATATGGTAAGACAAATGTCGATACCGAAATGGGGATTCTAATTGTAGACGGTGATAAATCCGAATATCTGTTTGCGAAAGGACTGTACTATTGTCTGACCGAACAAACAGGACTTTTGGAAACTGCCCGCAATGAATTGGTAGCACTCAATACCGATATTCCGGAGCTTGTTAAGTCAGTTGTCGAGAAATTGTTGGCTGGTACGCAACGCGTCGGTGCCATGCAAAGAGACATCGATCGTAATTATTTCACATCATTTAAGAACCTCAGTGAACAGATCACTGAAAAAGCTAATTCTTTGAAAGAAGAAGTTCTGGATAAAGTGAAAGACAATGCGAATCGATCCGATCTTATTTACAATGTGATCTCAAAATGGTATTTATTGAAAAAGACAGTGTATGTTCAATATATGACCAATAAAGATCTATTGGAAAAAGAAAACGAAGGTAATATCAAAAAACAACGTCACAACGCAAAACTGTTTGCCGATCAAATCCCATTTGTCGCATTCAGTGAATTATGGCGTGCTTAACCGACTGTTTCGAACGAATAAAAATCTCTCTTTGAGAAACTTTTCTATAAATCAAATCTAAAGGGTCCTTACGGACCCTTTTCTTATGTGATTGATACTTCGATTTCTTCGAATTTCTTGTCTATAACAGTGAATTGTCCTCCACTTAGTGTGAGACAGGCGTCCAGCCAACTGGTATCGTCACTGATCACGACGATCGTCGCCACATCAGTGAATGATTTAGAAATGATGGTAGTCGATTTCGACAATAGTTGAATGAGCCGATCCGCAAAATGGATAGGAAACTGAACCGTCGATCTCACGACCGGTTTCAGTTGCGATAAAGTTGCTTGATTCAATGTTTCACTGACAACAGAACTGTAAGCACGGTTTAAACCGCCGGCTCCGAGTTGTATCCCACCGTAATATCGTATGACACATACAAGGATGTGTTCCATGTTTCGTTTGCGTAATACTTCCAACATAGGGAGTCCGGCTGTACCGGAAGGTTCTCCGTCATCGTTGGACCGTTGAACTTCTTGTTGATCGCCCAGTATATAGGCGCTGCATATATGAGTCGCCTTCGGATGGTTGCGATGCAGTTCTTTAAGATTGGTACGTACTTCATCTTCTGTTGTGACACGGAAAAGAACTCCGATGAACTCGGATTTCTTGATTGTTATTGAGATTGGTTGAGATGCAAGAACTCTGTACATACGATCACCTTCATCATTATACTATGGATTGAGAGATATGTTGTTAAATTGTGTGAAGCTAGAGTGCCCCCTTTTTTTCACAAATAAAGTGTGGTAAAATGTGCGTGTGTTAAGGAAGGAGGACTTTATGCTCAACTCGTTGAAGCCAAACAGACCCTCTTTAGTCACGAATCGAACCTGACATAGGTGTCTTTACACCTATGTTTTTGTTTTAAAATCTAACTGTTGATATTTTGTATAATCGTGGAAATATGGTCCGCAAGTCTCTACCCCGAAACCTTAAACTGTCGGGACTACAAAATAGAAATAGGCTTTTTTAGCTATTTTTGTTTTGTGAGACACTGACCCAAAAGTGTCTTTTTTATTTAAAGGAGGAACTATGGGAAATCAAGTTCAAGTATCGGTGATCATGGGCTCGATCAGTGACTACGAAACAGTGAAAGAAACAGTCGCACTTTTAGAAGAATTCGGAGTCATTTATGAGAAAAAAGTAGTCAGTGCCCATCGAACTCCGGAAGATATGGTTGAGTTCGCAAAAGGTGCTCAAGCGCGCGGGATCCAAGTGATCATCGCGGCAGCCGGCGGAGCAGCGCATCTTCCGGGTATGGTCGCCGCATTAACAACGATTCCGGTGATCGGTATTCCGATCAAAAGCAGTTCATTGAACGGAATCGATAGTTTACTGTCAATTGTTCAAATGCCGGCCGGTGTTCCTGTTTTGACTACTGCTATCGGCATCGCCGGAGCTAAGAATGCAGCACTGGGTGCCATTAGTATTTTGGCTCTTCATGATGAAGTGCTGCGCAGCCACTATCAAGCTTACCGTCAATCGATGGCTGAGCAGGTAAGGTTGAATCAGTTTCATGAGTAATCGAATCCTGCCTCCCGCAACGATCGGAATTCTCGGTGGCGGTCAGTTGGGCCAAATGATGGCTCTTTCCGCGAAGATGCAAGGATATAAAGTCGTTGTGTTGGATCCGGATCCCGAATGTCCGTGCTCAAGTATCGTGGATACATTGATCACTGCTGATTATGATGATGAGGGTGCTTTCAAACGCTTATGTCTGTTGTCGGATACAGTGACTTACGAATTTGAAAATGTAGATGTAACTTGTGTAGAAAAATTCTCAAAAGAACACCGCATTCCGCAAGGCAGCGAGTGTCTCAAACTTTCTCAACATCGAATCACTGAAAAAGATTTCGCACGCCGTTGCGGATTACAAACAGTTGATTACCGATCGATCAATTCACTTGAAGAATTGGCGGAGTGTAAAAAGATGAATTTCCCGATCCTAATCAAGACCTGTCGTTTCGGTTATGACGGTAAAGGTCAATGGTTATTCAATTCTCCTGAAGAATTAGATGAAATCGAACTTTCATGGCCGAATGAATATATCGCTGAAGAAAAATGTCGCTTTGAAAAAGAAATCAGTGTTGTCATTTGTCGTTCTGAAAACAACACAGTTGCTTTCGAACCTTTCGAGAATACCCATTCTAACGGAATTTTGGCTGTTTCACTCAACCCGGCGAACGTGAGCGAGTCCTTGAAAAAACAAGCGATCGAATGGACAAAAATTCTTGCGGAAAAATCAAACTATATCGGTACGATGGCTGTTGAATATTTCGTGGTTGGACCCCAACTCTATTTTAATGAAATGGCTCCGCGTCCGCATAACTCGGGTCATGCGACGATCGAGGGATATTCGATTAGCCAATTCGATCTTCATATACATGCGATCTGCGGATTTATGTTGGAAGAGCCAAGACTGCTTCAACCGACGGTTATGATGAATCTTTTAGGACAGGATATAAAGAAATTGAATGAGTGGTTGAGTAAAGAGGATGCGATAGGAACACATGTCCATCTTTATTCGAAGACCAAATGCGTTAATAATCGCAAAATGGGTCATCTTACTTTTACGGGAGCGACGCTCGATCAAGCGCTCAAGCATAGTGAGTCATGGAGGACCTAGTAATGACATTCAGAATCTACACAGAGAAAAAAACAGGATTTCAAACCGAAACGCTTGAACTGACCCATCAACTGGCTCAACAGTTATCATTGGATGTTCAACTTCGTGTTTTTAACGGATATGATGTTAAAAACTTAGATGAATCCTATAAGCAACAAGCCATTACCTCGATCTTCAGTGAAGTGATGGTCGATGAAGTTTTTGATTCTTTACCGATAAACAGCGGTGAAGTGTTAGCTCGTGAACCGTTACCGGGTCAATATGATCAAAGAGCCGACAGTGCTATGCAGTGTTTGGGTCTGCTTGATCCAACAACACAAGCAAGTGTAAAAACATTCCAAGTCGTTAACTTTGACCGTCCGCTCAGTGAAAAAGAGCGTCAATCTTTTCTCAACTATTGGATCAACCCGATTGAAGCACGGGTCAAACAATTGGATATTGACTACGAAGAATCCGATGAAACCGAAGAGGGGTTGGATTTGCGTGATTTCAGAAACTGGTCGCATGAAAAATGTGAAGCTTATTTGAATGACGCAAAAGCCGCAATGACCTCTGATGATCTCTTACTGATTCAATCGTGGTTCAATAAAATGGGTCGTAATCCTAGTGAAACCGAACTTAAAGTATTGGATACATATTGGTCGGATCACTGTCGTCACACCACATTCGAAACCGAGATCACTGAAATAGCGATTGAGAAGAGTGACATAGCAGATGATCTAACGAAAGCATTGGATATTTACGAAGATTACCGTAAAGAGACCGGCAGAATACAGAAACCTTCCACATTGATGGAAATGGCAACACTTCCGGGACGAGCGATGTCGAAAAGCGAAGCCGGTAAAGACATCGAAGTCAGCGACGAGGTCAATGCATGCAGTGTACGAATCGAAGTTACTACACCGATTGGAAAAGAACCTTGGTATTTGATGTTTAAAAATGAAACCCATAATCATCCGACGGAGATCGAGCCGTTCGGAGGCGCTTCGACGTGTATCGGAGGAGCTATCCGTGACCCGCTGAGTGGAAGAAGTTATGTTTATCAAGCGATGCGCATCAGCGGTTGTGGAGACGTAACGCAAGAATTGTCGGAAACAATGACAAATAAATTACCGCAACGAGTCATCGCTGCCAAAGCTACCAAAGGAAACAGTTCCTATGGAAATCAGATCGGTGTCGCAACAACCTTTGTGAAAGAGATATATCACCCTAACTATGCCGCTAAACATTTAGAACTCGGCGCAGTAGTCGGGGCAGTCCCTTGCGCGAATGTCGTTCGTCAGAAACCGGAAGCCGGCGATATCGTTATATTATTAGGCGGAAGAACCGGTCGCGACGGAATCGGCGGAGCCACCGGATCCAGTCAGGCGCATAATCAAAAAAGTTTGACGCTGTGTGCCAGCGAAGTTCAAAAAGGCAATGCGCCGGAAGAACGTAAAATACAACGATTATTCAGAGATAGAGAAGTCGCTCAAATCATCAAAAAATGTAACGACTTCGGTGCTGGCGGTGTTTGCGTAGCGATCGGTGAGTTGGCGGACGGTGTGCGCATCGACTTGGATGCAGTACCGGTCAAATACATTGGACTGACCGCAACGGAATTAGCGATCAGTGAGAGTCAAGAACGGATGGCGGTCGTGGTCGATCCGAAAGATGTTGATTTATTCTTAAAGAAATCCATCGGTGAAAACATCGAAGCGACGATCGTCGGAATCATTACTGCAGAACCTCAATTGACAATGGTATTTCATAATGAAAAAGTAGTTGACCTACCGCGTGCTTTGATCGACACCAACGGTGTTCGCCAAACTGCGAGAGTAATATTGACGAAACCTACCTACATAGAACCAAATCGTACTGAATTCAGTGAGACTTCTCTATTGAAAGTACTCGGATCGATCAACGCATGCAGCCAAAAAGGACTCATCGAGAATTTTGATGCCAGTATCGGGGCTTCAACTGTCTTGTTTCCGCTCGGAGGAATCCATCAACTGACGCCGGTACAAGCGGGTGTTCAGAAAATCAGCGTTGAGCAATCAACCACTTCTACCTGCAGTCTATTGGCGTATGGATTTGTTCCCGAACTCAGTGAGAGAAACATGTTTCTTTCTGCCCAAGGAGCTGTATTGGAAAGTATCGCGAAAACCATCGCTGTCGGCGGTGCTATCACCAAGATCTACTTCTCGATGCAAGAGTATTTCCCTCGTTTGAAAAATGATGAGAAGAAATGGGGCGATGTTGTCCAAGCACTGCTCGGCGCTATGAGTGTCCAAAAAGAATTCGGTAGAGCCGCCATCGGTGGTAAAGACAGTATGAGCGGATCTTATAATGAACTCGAAGTGCTGAAAACACTGGTCAGCTTCGCATGCAGTACCGCGGAAGTTAGTTCAATTATCAGTCCTGAATTAAAAAAAGCGGGGAATGAACTCTATTTAGTCCCGGCAAAACATCTATCGAACGGCTTGTTTGATCTATCAAAGATCCACAGAGATTATACTGAAATAGAAAAACGTATTACCGATAAAGAAATCGTCAGCGCTTACGTGGTTGAGAATGGCATTGCGGTGAGTTTGATTGTGATGGCACTCGGAAACGGTCTTGGAGTTGAAATCGAAACGAATCTAAATCTTCTTGAAAACATGCCGGCATCGATCATCGTTGAATGTCCGCATCAATCAGCAGGAACAGATTGGATACGTTTAGGCAAAGTTACATCACGTGAATTAAGCTTCAACGGTATTAAATTGTCCTATGAACGGTGTCATGATGCGTATTTGTATGGTCTTGATTTCTTGTATCCGGTGAAGACAAAGAGAAGTTTCGATTCATTACCTAAGTTCGACTTCCACACTTCAAAGAAATTCTCAAGTGAAGCAGTGAGTGAGACAGTGAAAGTTGTTATTCCGGTATTCCCCGGAACCAATTGTGAAACGGATACCGGTCGAGCTTTCATAAAAGCAGGAGCTGAAGTGAAATACTCGGTCTTCCGTAATTTGAATTCAGACGTATTGAACCAATCGATCGAAGAATTGGCAACTGCGATCGATAATGCGAATATCTTGGCATTGGCGGGAGGATTCTCCAGCGGTGATGAACCGGACGGAAGCGCTAAATTCATCGTCAATGTGTTGCGCAATGAAAAAATCAAAGATGCAGTGCATCGATTACTCAAACGTGACGGGTTGATTCTGGGAATATGCAATGGATTTCAAGCACTTATCAAAACCGGCCTTTTACCTTATGGAGAGATCAGAACGATGAATTCAGACGACTGCACACTTACCCATAATGATATCAATCGACACATATCGTCGATCGTACGGACACGCATCACCAGTAATGCATCACCTTGGCTGAGAGACGCTAACGTAGGTGATGTACTCAGCGTTCCGATCAGTCACGGTGAAGGAAAATTCGTCGCAACAGATCTTCATTTGAAACAATTGATCGAAGCGGGTCAAGTCGCACTTCAATATGTTGACGACAAGGGGAATCCGACGATGGATCCACAATACAATGTCAACGGAAGTTTCGGAGCGGTTGAAGCATTGATCTCACCGTGCGGACATATCTTAGGTAAGATGGGTCACAGCGAACGCAGTCAAGAAGATCTTTATAAAAACATACCGGGAGGATCGGATTTCAATCTGATTGCGAGCGGTGTGAACTACTTTAAACAACACTGAGGAGAAAAACATGAAAAAGCTCGAAATGATTTACGAAGGCAAAGCCAAGCAGTTGTATACCTGCGAAAAGGAAGATTGTCTGATCATTCATTATAAAGATGATGCGACAGCTTTTAACGGAGTTAAGAAAGCTCAGATTTCAAATAAAGGTCTTTTGAACAATGAGATCTCAACCATCATCTTTCAATATCTTCAAGAGAAAGGGGTCAAGACACATTTTGTGGAGCGTCTCAATGAGCGTGATCAATTATGCAAAAAAGTAGCGATTCTTCCGTTGGAAGTGATTGTTCGTAATGTGATTGCCGGATCGATGGCCAAGCGTTTGGATATCGCCGAAGGAACTCGGCCTGCGAATGTGATCTATGAATTATGCTACAAGAACGATGAACTGGGTGATCCTCTGATCAATGAAGATCATGCAATGGCATTGGGTGCAGCGACAGCGGAAGAATTAGCTGAAATCAAACGCAGTACGCTTGAAATCAACCAACTGTTGACGGAGATGTTTGATAAAATGGGGATCATGCTGATCGACTTCAAAGTCGAATTCGGTAAAACGCTTGACGGAGAAATCGTTCTTGCGGATGAAATCAGTCCGGATACCTGCCGTCTGTGGGATAAAGAAACACAAAAGAAACTGGATAAGGATCGTTTCCGCAGAGATTTAGGAAACGTTGAGGATGCTTATCAGGAGATTCTAGCCCGCCTGAAGAAATGAGGAAACGTATGTCGGAAATCAGTATGCTTTTCGAAAGAGAACTGCATGAAGAATGCGGCGTCTTCGGAGTCTTCAATGTGGAGAATGCTTCCGAACTGACTTACTATGCGTTGCATGCCATGCAGCATCGCGGTCAAGAGGGTGCCGGTATCGTTGTAAGCGACAAGGATCGTTTGTTAAGTGTTAAAAACGAAGGAAGTGTCCGTGAAGTATTCTCGGAATCTTCGTTGCGAAAATTATCCGGTCATATGGCCATCGGGCATGTGCGCTATTCAACGCAAGGCGGCGGCGGACTGCTGAATGTACAACCGTTCCTTTTCCATCATACGACCGGTGATTTCGCACTGTGCCATAATGGAAATATTGTTAATTCAAAAGAATTGAGACAACGTCTCGAATTAGAAGGAAGTATCTTCCAAAGTTCTTCTGATTCGGAGATTCTCGCTCATTTGATCAAGAAAGATCCGCGTACACGCAGATTGGCTGCCATCAAAGAGGCTCTAATCTATATGGAGGGTGCTTTTGCGTTTCTGATTCTGACGAAAGACCGTTTATATGCGATGCGTGATAAACATGGATTGCGTCCCTTATCATTAGGAAAGATCGATAACGGATATGTGTTAAGCAGTGAGACATGTGCTTTCGATGTGATCGGAGCGACATTTATCCGTGATATTTTACCGGGCGAGATCATCACGATCTCTGATGAGGGGATCACTTCTGATTTTTACGCGATGGACACGGAAGATCGTATTTGCGCCATGGAATATATTTATTTCTCGCGTCCTGACAGTGATTTGTTGGGTCTGAATGTGCATCGTTCACGTAAAGAGTGCGGACGAGTTCTTGCGAAAGAAGCACCGGTCGAAGCAGATATCGTTATCGGTGTTCCCGATTCTTCTTTATCCGCTGCATCCGGTTATGCGGAAGCCAGCGGAATCCCTTATGAGATGGGACTCATTAAGAACCGATATGTAGGGCGTACGTTTATCGAACCAAGTCAGGCCATGAGAGAAAAAGGGGTCAAAATGAAGTTATCCCCGGTCCGTTCGATCGTTGCGGGAAAACGGGTCGTTATCATTGATGATTCGATCGTCCGCGGAACGACTTCCATGAAGATCGTAACGATGCTGCGACAGATGGGAGCGAAAGAAGTTCATATGCGAATTGCTTCACCGCAGATTATCGCACCTTGTTTTTACGGGGTAGATACATCAACGTACGAAGAATTGATCAGTGCGTTTCACTCAGTGGAAGATGTACGTCAATTGATCGGAGCTGACAGTCTTGCCTTTCTGTCATTGGATGGTTTACATGAAGCACTCGGTAAAAAGACATTATGTACTGCTTGTTTTACCAGAAATTATCCTACTCACTTGTACAATAAGTATGAAGAAGCCAATAAGGACGGAAAGTTCTAGGAGGAACTATGAGCGAACACTATAAAGATGCGGGAGTCCATCTCGAAGCAGGATATGAGTCGGTAGAAAGAATCAAGAAGCACATTGCCAGAACCAAACGACTGGGAATGGTCGGAAATATCGGTTCCTTCGGTGGATTATTCGATCTATCTCTGTTAAATATGAAAGAACCGATGTTGGTCAGCGGAACAGACGGCGTCGGTACGAAGTTGAAGATCGCGTTTGCGATGAATAAACATGATACGATCGGTATCGATGCAGTCGCTATGTGCGTAAATGATATACTGGCACAAGGTGCAGCACCTTTGTACTTTTTGGATTATCTGGCGATCGGACATAATTATCCGGCTGTTATCGAAGAGATCGTTAAAGGTGTCAGCGATGGATGCGTCATGGCTAATTGTGCTTTGATTGGTGGAGAAACTGCCGAAATGCCTGATATGTATCAAAAAGGTGAATATGATATTGCCGGTTTCTGTGTCGGTGCTGTCGAGAAAAGTAAAATGATCACCGGTGAAAATACGAAAGAAGGAGATATCGTTCTTGGTTTGGCCAGTAGCGGTATTCACTCAAATGGGTTTTCATTGGTTCGTAAGATCTTATTCAAAGATAACAAAATGGATATTCATGCACCTTTCAATGAAACGCAAACATTAGGTGATGTTTTATTGACTCCTACCAAGATCTATGTAAAACCGGTTCTCGAAGTATTAAATCAACTGCCGGTCAATGGGATCGCGCATATTACCGGTGGGGGATTTTATGAGAATATGCCAAGATGTCTGAAAGAAGGATTAGGGATTGAAATCAAGCGCGGGAGTTGGAAGATTCCCGCTATTTTCAATTATCTGAGTGACTTGGGTAAGATCGAAGAAAAAGAAATGTTGAATGTATTCAACATGGGAATCGGTATGATCTTAGTTGTTGACCCTCAATATGCCAGACAAGCCGCCAAAATCTTGATCGATAACGGTGAAACCGTCTATGAATTAGGAAAGGTCTGCAATATTGAAGGAATTCACTTAGTATGAGAAAGATCGTTGTTTTTGCTTCAGGTAACGGATCGAATTTCACTGCGATCGTAGAAGCGGTCAAATCAGGAAAGCTTCAAGCAGAAATCGTCGGTTTGATCTGTGATCAACCGAAAGCTTATGTGCTGCAACGAGCCAATGATGAAAACATTCCCGCAGCAATCTTTGTGCGATCGGAGTTTAGTGATAAGAATGCCATGGAAACGGCTATGTTGAATCAATTGACCGAATGGCATGCGGACTGGTTGGTACTGGCCGGTTATATGAGAATTCTCGGTGAAGTACTGCTTCGCGCTTACCCCCGTCATATCATCAATATTCATCCGTCCCTTCTGCCTAAGTACAGAGGCAAAGATGCTATCGGACAAGCCATTGCTGCTGACGCGAAAATTGTGGGAATTACAATTCACTATGTGGATGAAGGAATGGATACGGGTGAGTCTATCGCACAATTTATGTTTGAGGTAAAAGAAGGTGAAGATCGTGACAGTGTCGAACATCGTATTCATGCTCTTGAGCATCAAAAGTATCCGGCAGTTCTACAAACATTAATGGAGGAATCAAAATGAAAAAGCGTGCTTTACTCAGTGTCAGTGATAAAACAGGACTTAACGATCTGGCCAAAGAATTGATCGGACTTGATTATGAATTGATTTCGACCGGCGGAACGAAGAAATTTCTTGAAGAAGCCGGAATACAAGTGATCGGAGTCGAAGATGTGACTCAGGCGAAAGAAATGCTGGACGGAAGAGTAAAAACTCTTCATCCATCGATTCACGGAGGACTTTTGGCGATACGTTCCAATCCGGACCATATGGCTCAAATCCAAAGTGCCGGTATCACACCGATCGATCTTGTCATCGTCAATCTTTATCCATTTAAGAAAACGATTTCGAGACCTGATTTTACAGCGGAAGAAGCGATCGAAAACATCGATATCGGCGGACCGAGCATGTTACGCAGTGCTGCCAAAAATCATCATGATGTGACCGTTATTTGTGATCCGGCCGATTATCCGATATTACTTGAACAATTACATGCAAATTCAGAAACAACATTAGCGTTCAGACAATCGATGGCAGCGAAAGTATTCCGTCAGACTGCCGCATATGATGCGATGATCGCAGAATACATGACTGATCTGGTCGGCGAAGAGAATCCTGAGAAATTCACAGCTACGTTTGAATTAAAACAGACACTGCGTTATGGTGAAAATCCTCATCAAAAAGCATGGTTTTACAGTACTCCTTTCGCTGAAGAGAATGCGTTATCGAGTTGTGTTCAATTGCACGGTAAAGAACTATCCTACAATAATATCCAAGATGCGAATGCTGCACTTCAATTGTTGGCTGAATTTGATCAACCGACGGCGATCGGTTTAAAACATACGAATCCGTGCGGTGTCGGAACTGCCGATCCCCTGGCCGAAGCATGGCAGAAAGCTTATGACAGTGATCCGATCAGTATATTCGGAGGCATCGTTGCGTTCAATCGCGAAGTAACATTGGAAATCGCCGAACCGTTAAGCAATATCTTTTTGGAAATCGTCCTTGCACCTTCTTATACGCCGGAAGCACTCGAGTGCCTCAGTAAAAAGAAAAATATTCGTCTCATGACAACCAGTAGTACTCCGGCTCGCAAGTTTGCGAAACAATTTGTACGTATCAGCGGAGGGTTGCTGGTTCAGGACCGAGACAGTATCAGTGCTGATCTCGCTAAATGTACCATCGTTACGACGACTCAGCCGACAGCAGCACAATATCAAGATGCACTGTTCGGCGAGAAAGTATGCAAACACGTTAAGAGTAATGCGATCGTCATCGTCAAAGACGGAGCGACATTAGGAATCGGTGCCGGTCAGATGAACCGTGTCGGTTCAGCAGGAATCGCACTCAAACAAGCCGGAAAAAAAGCAATCGGAGCCACAATGGCCAGTGATGCATTTTTCCCGATGTCCGATACCGTTGAACTGGCAGCCCAATATGGAATTGCTATGATCATTCAGCCGGGTGGTTCGATCAAGGATAAAGATTCGATCGAAGAATGCAATAAACAAGGAATCGCTATGGTTGTGACGGGTGAACGTCATTTCAAGCACTAATATGAACAAGATATTGATCATCGGTAACGGCGGAAGAGAACATGCACTCGCATGGAAGTTTTCGCAAAGTAAAACAGTCAGTGATGTTTATGTTGCTCCTGGTAATCCGGGCATGGCAGACACCGCCAAGATCGTTGATATCGATGCGAATGACTTTAAAAATCTTATCGCATTTGTGAAAGAAAATTCGATCACACTGACTTTTGTGGGACCGGAAGCACCTCTTTCGAAAGGCATCGTGGATGCGTTCAATGAAGCCGGATGTACGATCTTCGGTCCGACCCAAGTCGCAGCTCAGCTTGAAAGCAGTAAATCATTTGCGAAAGAGTTGATGAAAAAATATAGCATACCGACTGCCGACTACCATACAGTCACAACATTATCCGAAGCATTGGATGTGTTAAGTAAGAATCCGGCTCCAATCGTCATCAAAGCCGATGGTTTGGCAGCCGGCAAGGGTGTTATCGTCGCCATGAGTGATGAGGAAGCCATAGAAGCCGTTCACGCGCTATATCCTAATCATGAAACCAGATTTACAACGGTTATCGAAGAGTACTTAGACGGCGAGGAATTCAGTCTGATGGCATTCGTGCACGGAAATACTGTGATCCCGATGGAACTTGCGCAAGATCATAAGCGCGTATTCGATCACGACTTGGGACCGAATACCGGAGGTATGGGAGCTTACTCTCCGGTACCGCAAATTTCCCGGGAAATGATCGAAGAAACAATGAATAATGTCATGATTCCGATGGCGAATGCAATGGTCAGTGAGGGAATGCCATTTACCGGTATCCTTTACGGAGGATTGATGGCGACGAAATCCGGCATCAAGACGATCGAATTCAATGTCCGTTTCGGTGATCCCGAAACCGAAGTAGTCCTGATGCGTCTTCAGAACGATTTAGACAGTGTTGTTTTTGATGTAATGAACGACTGTGATCCGATTCTTACGTTTGATCCTCGCTTTGCGATCGGAGTCGTACTTGCCAACAAAGGTTATCCGGCTCACTATGCTGCCGGGTGTGTCATCAATGGACTGGAAAACGTTCACGCAAAGGTTTTCCACATGGGAACAGCAAAGTCAGATAATAAGTTCGTAACCAAAGGCGGGCGTGTTCTTTTTGCGGCAACTTTAGGGGATACCCTTGCAAAAGCACGCGAAGAAGTATATAAAGAAATTGAAACTATCGAGTGCAACGACTTATTTTACCGCATGGATATCGGCGATCGCTATATCAACATCGAGGAGAAATTATGATTCAACGTTATTCACGAGCTGAGATGACAAGGTGTTGGGACGACCAACATCGCTTCCAAGCATGGCTTGAAGTCGAGTTGGCCGTTTGCCAATATTATACGCAAGAAGGATTGATCACCAGTAACGAATATTTAAAATTACGCGCTGATTCAAAATTCAGTGTCGATCGTATTTCTGAGTTGGAAGCCGAAACACGGCATGATGTGGTTGCCTTTACCCGTTGTGTCAGTGAGAGTTTAGGAGCAGAAAGTCGTTGGATCCATTATGGGATGACCAGTACCGATGTTGTCGATACTGCGTACGGGCTCGTATTTAAGAGCGTCAATGACATTATTCGCAAGGATCTCAAAGAGATCTCAAAAACATTAAGTGATATGGCTCTTCGTTACCGTTCTACGCCGTGTATTGGAAGAACACACGGCGTCCATGCCGACATTACTTGTTTCGGACTAAAATTCGCACTTTGGTATGATGAAATTCAGCGTCAGTCCGCACGCTTCGAACAAGTTGCTGCGCAAATCGAAGTAGGTAAGATCAGCGGTGCTGTCGGTACTTTCGCCAATACATCGCCGAAATTACAGGATGAAGTATGCAAGATCCTCGGACTTGGTTCCGTCAATATCTCTACCCAAACCTTACAACGCGACCGCCATGCGTATTACCTGAGTGTCATCGCCTTGATCGGCAGCACCCTTGAAAAGATCGGTATCGAACTTCGTCATCTTCAACGTACCGAAGTACGCGAAGTCGAAGAAGGATTCGGTAAAGGCCAAAAAGGTTCAAGTGCCATGCCGCATAAACGTAATCCGATCTCCAGTGAAAATATCGCCGGATGTGCGCGTGTCCTAAGAGGCTATATGATGACCGGTTTCGAAGACATCCCTTTATGGCATGAACGCGATATCTCCCATTCATCCGCAGAACGCATCATCTTACCGGATGCGACGATCTTACTGGATTATATGTTGGATCGCATGAACCGTATTTTAAAGAATCTGACGGTCTTTGAAGATCGTATGATCCAAAACATCAATTTGACTCACGGTGTCGTCTTCGCTCAACGAGTAATGACGATGTTGATCGAGAAAAAAGGGATGACTCGTGAACAGGCCTATGATCTGGTCCAACCGCTGGCCATGGTTGCGTGGACGCAACAGATCGATTTCAGACCGCTATTGGATGAAAATCAAACTATTACAGAGAACCTGTCGCAAGTTGAACTCGATGATTGTTTCTCACTTGAATATCACATGAGATATGTTAACGATATCTACCACAGAGTCGGAATCGAATAATCACACACAAGAGTCGCAAGGCTCTTTTTTCGTTCTACTTACTTATATACAAAGAGAAAGCAAATTCCTGTTGAAATAATCGAGAACTAACTCATTGTGTCTACTTAAATAAAGAAGCCATTAGTCAATTTATTTGCGTATTTCAGTGAATAAGCGAATAATGTTCCATATAGATGATAAGTTTAACGTTCATCACTTATCAAAGGGAGAAATAAAGTGAAAATCGAAAGTGCGGGCTTTCTGCGGAAAGCCAATCGATCGGCCATGGCTGCCGTTGTTATCTTGGTGTTGATCTATACATTAGGAATGTATGTGAATCTGTTTGTTGAGATCCCCGAAGATGCGACCGCATGGCAGTTCGCGATGAAATCCATCATACTCCTGTTACATCTTAGTTTGGGAAGCTTGTTGATCATCCATTCAACTTCGCTCGTAGCGATGTCCGTCAAAGATAAAAATTCAAAGTGGATGATCTTCTCGGGCGTTGGCTTGGCTGGCGTATTACTCTCGGTTGCAACCGGTTCATCCTTTATTACTCATCAGACTGAACTTAGTTCACTTTTAATGGCACTGGGCTTCGGTGTGTCGATCATAGCGTATACGTTCGGAATCTATCGTTCTTCATCAACCAAGTAACGATTAAGCGAGGCATAAAAAAGAAGAACCAGTTCGTGATTCTTCTTTTTTAATGATTATTTACTATAAGCGATTGATGGTTCTGTGGTGAAACTGATGGACGATCCGGTCGAAGCGTAACTGTAGATCGCATCTGCCGGTAAACCTTGTGCTTTGGCTGTTTCGGAAGCGGCCGGCAGTTCATAGGTCAACGTAAAGTTGAAATCGAATTTACCTAAGTTGAAATACATCTTTTGGAAATCGATACTGTCGATCTTCGGTCCGTTGGTCCAGATTCGTTCACCGACGAGTTCTTCCAAGAAGATTGGAATCACTAAAGTCTGTTTCGGGGCCAACGACGGAATTTTCTGCCCGGAGACTGTTTTAAAGGTGGAATAATAAACATTTCCCGAGAATGTCGCATAGAGATCTTCCTCATGAACGCTCAACGGAACTTTCGTTGAATCGATAATGTATTGGTTAGATCCGCTGATATAGCCGGCTGGAGTGGCCACATCGTACGGATTGTATAAAGTGATCAACATGTAGGCCGGGCGATATAAGTAATCAGGATCCGCTTTGATGAAATTCCAATTGAATGGGTTCGGTCCACCGACATTGGCAGATGAGGTTGCGTTTGCGGCTAAGCCAGTTCCTAAATCGACTAATCCGTCTTTGAGATAATCACTGGCCGGTATACCGGCGGATTCCATGGCCATCGTTGCGAGATAATCCGTTCCCATCGAAGTCAGCTGATCAAAGTTAGGCAACGTCGGCGGGATTCCCATCGAAGCTAAACCGTAATCAACCAGACCCTGCAGGACCGTCTGTAATTCATCGCGCAGCGAATCAGGGATCAACGGCAAATTTTGAGCGACAAAAGCAATCAATCCGGTTTTCAGTGAGTTATACGTACTGGCGACCCAATTGGTCAGGTCTCCCACAAAGCCAACGACATCACTGAAGAATTCCGAGATCGCATCGGTTACTTCTTCCCACCATGATTTATCTTCCGGATGCGGAGTGAAATCAAGATGTGTTCCGATCGTATACGGTGCGTACGGTTTAGTTGTTGAACCGAATCCTAAGAACAGTTCGCTTTCCATCGGTTGGCGAATAACGATATAGTGATACATCCAGTCACTGGTTTCCCATTTGACCGGTGTGTAGGAGTAACTCATGACTTGGGGAAGCAAGGCTTCGACTTTCTTATTGTCATAGATCTTGATCGTAGAGGCACTCGGACGTCCGTATTCGACACTGACAGTCTTGGAGTAATAGGCATACACACTTCCCACATCGGTAGCCGGTTTAAGGGCGACAACGCGAATATAGTAGTTGATCTTTTCTTCGTTGGTAAGCGTACTGTTGGCCGGAGCGAACTTGGTAAAGTCGACTTTGAATGGGTTCTCTTTGGCTAACGAATCAAAAGCAGCTTCGCCGGCGTTGATCTTCATCTGATAAACCAGTCCTGCAGCCGTTTCCCAATTGGATGCCGTAAACGGAACTTTCGAAACCTGAAGGATTAAACTCGTTGCGTCAGTCGCATAGCCCACCGGCAAGAAACAATAATATTGCTTACCGTTCGTAGAATCCAATGCGCGTTTTTCCGCGTAATAGAAACTGTTGGGGAATTCACCCGCAAAACTCGGATCTCCGCGTAAGCCCGGTGATTGAAGATCAAATCGGAAAGAAATCATGCGGGTAGGGAAGGCTTTCGTCAGGGATTGACCGTAAATCACTTTAGTTCCTGTTCCGCCGTCACCGATGATGGCACCTTTGGAATCGACCGGGATCACCCGAACATAGTACGGTTTCTGAACCGGAGACGAACCGAGCGTTGACGTCGGAAGAATCAAGATCCGTTGTAAGATCGTCGTAGAGATCTTCGTTCGAATCGATAGATTTTTGATCGAGATGGCGTTTGCGAAATCGATGGAGAATTCCGATGCGTTGGCCGCGATATCCCCGGAAGATAAGAGTCCGGCCGGATTGATCTGATCACCGCCGCTTCCTTTAAAAGGTGACAGTGAAACTTGCCAGATATATTTTGCCGGTGTGATCGAAGTGTCTTTGAAAATCGAGAACCATCGGACAGTGGATGCAGAACTATCGATAAAAGCGGTTTGTTGATACTCCGAAGTTTTGCCTACTAATGCGACCGGATTTTTGACTGGTGCTGTACTCGGCAGTACGGATGGTTTAGTTGTCGACGAAGCCACAAACAAAGTGACTTTGGTATTATAAACAGGTTTAAAGAATCGTTTCGTGAAATCGATCTGATTATATCGATCGATCTGTGAGGCAGTTGCCGAAGGGTTCTTGGCCGCATTTACCACTAGACTGGTCAGTCCGGTTTCGAATTGAGCTTGGGTAATGCCGGTGGTTTCGACCGGTTTCGGCTGATTAGTGTTGTCGGTTTCATTACCGGTCGAATCATTTGTGTCATCCGTCGTATCCGTCGGTTTAGCGGTATTCTTACCGGGCTGATTGAGGATAACAAAAATAGTACTGATTGTAACAGCCAGGATGGAAAAGAAAATAATGATCAATTTTTTATTTTTCATTTCTGTGTACCCACATTGAGAAATGGATTCCTTTAAGCACATTATAATGGTTTAAAATTAATATTCCACAGTTATTTATCAACCTTAATACGGCTTTAGTTACGTTTAAAATGAGTAGCTGAAATCAATCCTGCGGATGCGGTTGAATTCGCTTTTCGCAAGCGTCGATCTGCTGTATTTCAGAGAACCGAATTCCGCCGCAGAGCCATCATCGTAATTTTATGAAATAGAATTCGCTAACTGTTTATACATAAAAAAAAGTAAAATTCGGCATAAGTTTACTGCAATACTGTATAATAATAGACAGATGAGACGCATACTTACAGGGATCCGCATTGACTCAGATGCATGTGCTGCAAGAAACGTCTTTAAAGGAATGAACCGATGAAAATAGCCATATCAAAAATCGAGATTACACCTAGCGAACCTAGTTATCTGTGCGGACATGCCCTGCGTGTTCACTTGCATGAAGGAGTACTGGATCCGCTTTATTGTTCGGTGTTGTTGATGGAAATTGGAAACAAGAAATTAGCGTTGTTGAGTTTTGATCTGATCGGCTTGGATGAACTGTTATCCGATGGTATCCGGATAGTTGTTTCAGATGAGTTAGACATCAAAACGGACAATGTCATCACCAGTGTCATCCATACGCATACAGGTCCGGAAGTCGCTGAATTCTCGATCCTGCAAAAAGATAAAGAAAAAGGAGTACGTCCCGGTTACCGTGATGAATTGATCGCCAAGGCATTGACCTGTGTCAAAGAAGCCAACCTGCATTGGACGGAAGTAACGATGGAATTCGCAAAAGTGATGATCGAGGGCTATTACGGAAACCGCAACAGTATCGATCTGCCCAGCGATAAGAGTGTCAACCTGTTCAGATTCATGGATAAAAATCATAATTTAGTCGGAATGATGGTCAACATGTCGACGCATCCGACTGTCTTGGGTCCGCAGAACCACTTCATCAGTGCCGACTTATTAGGGGCTGTAAGGCAAGGTTTGGAAGACCGTTGGCATGTATCCATCCATATGACGAACGGATCGCAGGGAGACGTCAGTAATCGTCAGTACCGTCAAGGGAATGATGAAGCCGAACTGAAACGTGTCGCTAAAGGAATATTGGAACAGATACCGAATGAACTTGATTGGGTCGATGTTACTCCTGAGAAAGTACACATCCATAAATCTATCTTCGTTATTCACTATACAGTGAATAAAAATGAAATCGAACGGCAGATCCTTGCCACTGAAAAAGAATTGGCGGAAACCGACAATTCGGAAATCAAAAAACTATATACATCAGGACTGGCGGCACTCAAGGGCCGACTTGCCGGGACTGATCACGTACATATGAAGTTAACAACGTATACGCTTGATTTCGCTACATTCAAGATCGTTACAATTCCGGGGGAACTCTTCGCTAAACTCGGTTTGGAAATCAAGAATTCAACGGATGACAACATCATTCTGTTTGGACTGACCAACACATCCGTCGGTTATTTCGTTGAAAAAAGTCAGTATGGGAAGAATTATGAAAGTCTTACGACCAACATCCGTAAAGGCGAACCGGAGATGTTTATTCATACGATCATTGAGCAATTACAGAACCAGAAGATCCATTAACGTGGATTTTCTTTTCTTTTAAGTTTTATTTCATCGCTCAGAGTGGTACGATAACACATGAAGAGGTGATCCTTATGAGTATGTTGTGCATCGGCCAATCTACCTATGATATATCCTTACCGATCGACGGTTGGATAACCGAGAATATGAAATACCGTGTTTACGATAAATTGGAATGTCCCGGCGGACCTGCCACCAATGCTGCGATCCTGTTAGGGAAATGGCATGAAGAAGTATATCTGTTATCACGTATCGGCAGTGATGCTTATGGATCTGAAATCAAGAAGTTCTTAAAGAAGACACACGTCCATCATATTGCCATTCCGGATGTGGAATTTGTAACACCGCTCAGCGTGATCTTGTTGAACAAGACCAATGCGCTGCGGACGATCCTCAATTGTCCGGGAGTATTACAAGGAACGTCCGTAGTAATGAAAGAATCCGAGATCGATGTGATCTTGACTGACGGTCACGAACTCGAGATCTCACTACAGTTTCTGAATCACTATCCCAATGCGAAATCAGTATTGGATGCCGGCAGTCTTAATGAACGCACATTACCATTATCAAAAGCAGTGACTTATCTGGTGTGTTCAGAGACCTTTGCGAACCAATATACCAATATGCCGGTCGATATCACAAAGCCTGAAACATGGCGAACCGTCTTCGACAAGCTTAATGAACTCAATAAGAATGTTGTTATTACCTTGGGTGAGCGTGGTGTCTTGTATGAAGAAGACGGAGCGATCGTAAATATTCCTTCTTTCCCGGTCAAAGCGATCGATACCAACGGAGCCGGCGATATCTTCCACGGCGCATTCGCGTACGGACTCAAACACAATATGCCGTTCAAGGATATATTGATCATGGCATCAAAGACATCATCGATCTCGGTCACGCGAAGAGGCGGAAGCACTTCGATACCTGAAAGAGAAGAAGTAGATTGATTTATTAACGAAAAAAAGTTATCCGCGAGGATAACTTTTTACTGGTCTTTCAGTTCCCACGAGAAACCGAGATTGTTGAATAAATCGACACAAGCATCAACGACCTGTGGGTCATAATGGATGCCTCGCTGATTGACGATCTCAGCCAGAGCTTTCTCTAAGCCAACTGCCGGACGGTAAGGACGGTGCGAATTCATCGCTTCGACTGTATCGGCTACGGCAATAATCCGAGCTGACATCAAGATTTCTTCCCCTTTGAGCCCGTTTGGATAACCGGATCCGTCATATCGTTCGTGATGTTGCAGAATGATATCGGCGATCGGCCACGCAAATTCGATTCCTTTCGTGATTTCATAACCCGATTGACTGTGCATTTTTATAATGCCCATTTCCATTTCATTCAGTTTTCCCGGACGATTGAGTATTTCATTGGGTACGCTGATCTTACCGATATCGTGAATACTGGCAGCAATACTGATTTCTTGGAGCTGATCTTCCGTGTAATTCAACTGTTTGGCCAAAGCGATGGACAATGTGGCTACGCGGCGTTGATGACCGGCTGTATAAGGATCTCGTATCTCGACGACCATGGAAAGCGAAAGAACAATTTGACTTAAGACACGCTGCATTTTACTGAGACTGTACAGCAGATCTTCAGCTGATTGATTGCGTTGGTCTTGCATCCGAAGAGAGATGATACCGAACGTTAATCCGGAAACCATCTCACTTAAGAGTTGTACTTCTTCTTCATCAAAAGCATCCTCTTCTGAAGAGTAAATATTCATAATTCCGATGATTCCGCTTTCGGCACGTTTCAGCGGTATCGCGATCGACGAACGGTAACCTCGTTTAAGTGCATCCTCACGCCAAGGGGCGACACTCGGATCCTCGGCAAAGTTTTTGCATATAGCAACCGTACCTGTATTGATAGCAGTTCCGGTAGGTCCGCCGGAGCGATTTGGATCGGTAAGCTTGATGCCCAAATGATCAAGATAACCATCTTCATATCCCGCAAAAGCAAACGGTTGAATGGTCAGCACTTTTCCTTGTTTCAGAAATCCCAACCAAGTAAAGCGATAGCCGCCGATCTCAACGATCTTCTGCAAGACACCTTCGATCAATTCTTTTTCAGTTGTGGCCTGATTGATGATCTTGTCGCAGGCGACGATCGATTCCATCGCTCGTTTTATGCGCGTGTAAGAAGTAATGTCATATAATTCGATCACTGTTCTTGTTGTTTGAGGGATCGGTGCCGCAGAAAGCGAAATGACGCGACTCTTACCTTGTTTATTAAAAAAGGTGAAGTCAAATTTAGTCTGATTTGGATCGATTAGTTGTTGATCCCGAAAAGCGTTCACTTCTTGAATGACTTCATCACTGACAAAGTCTGCCCACTTCTTACCTTCGATCTCCTGTTTACGATAACCCGACATCACTTCGAATTCAGTATTGCAACTCACAATGGTAGATTCCGAATCCACGATCAATTTAGCGTTGACCATGCTATTGAAGATAGCCCGGTAATTATTTTCGGATGTCCGTAAATCATTGATAATATTTTTTTGTTTTAGCTCTTTCGCAAAGATCTGTGCCAGAAAATCAAACATACCGATCGTTTCGACATCCCAAATTTTGATCTTATTGACGGAGGCAATCTCGATAATACCGATCAGCTGTTTACCGTCAGTCATCGGTATTAACAGAAGCGATTGAATTCCCTGCTGCCGATAGAATTCCTTTTCACTGAAAGGCATGTTAGCTGTTTTAGACAAATCAAAGAGGGTCACAGGGATCTCACCGGTCAACTGATCCATACTCCAAGCCAATTGTTCTGTACTGATTCGTGAAGAAGGCGCATACAGTTTCAAGTGGGTCTCAGAGAACCATTCGAAGGTTCGAATGATCGTTTTCTCGTCATCCGAAATCAAATTGATTGAGCAAAAATCATCGTTGTCAAAAATAACGATCTTTTGCAACGAACTTTGAATGATCAAATCAAGCTCCGCTTCTTCTGTTGTTTTAAGTGCTTTTGAAATATTCAAAAGTAATAGTTGGAATTGTACTCTGCGACTCAGATCCCCCATGGTTTCACCGCCTTCAATAACCCTAATTATTTATATTATATCATTTTCGAATGTTTAAATAAATTTTCTTTTTAATTTAAATAGTAAAATAATAATCAGGGGAATTGCCGGATTCTATAATTAGCAAAGTGATAAATATTTATCATTTTCACCGATAAGATAATCTGAATCAAAAAGATATATTAATCAAATAGAAAGAATATTTTGTCTGTACTTTCTTTAATCTTCAATGAATAAATTTCGGTCTGGTTGACTTAAAAACAGGAAGACATATACTTAACATATATTGCAAATTGGAAAAGAGGTAGACGAGTGTCGATAAAATGGTTGGTTTTTGATATGGATGGAACATTGCTTGATGATAATAATCAAATTGAATCAAAGCTAAAAGATGCACTCATGGAATGCCAAAAAAACGGAATAAAGCTAATACTGGCAAGCGGAAGAAGTTATCTCCGCTTAATGAAATATGTTGATTTACTTAAAATGGTAGAAAATAAAGGTTTTTTAATTGAAGTCAACGGGATGGCAATTACGCCGCTTGAAACAGGTAAAAGACAAGTATTGAAACGATTGACCAGAGATGACTATACCCGTATTTTCGAATTTATTAGAAAGTTAGATATCGAAATTCAGTTCAACACAGATGACGGAATCTATCTGTATTTGTCAGATAAAGTATATGCATTTAAAGAAAAAATCAGAGATGCCAAACACTTACCGGCCGATTATCCATGGACCGGCGGCGCATGGGATTGGTTTGATGATCTTCGAGATGGTTACCCCAACGGCGGAATGATTCAAAATCTCGGTTGTCTACCCGAGACACTGAATAAAATGACGATTTTACAAGGAAGCGACGAAATCGAAGAAATATTCACCTTGTTCTATTCTGAGTTTGATGGGAAATATGAAATCAACAGAACTTGCCCGCGAATCATCGAAATCAATCCGAAAGGGATCAATAAAGGGAATGCACTTCAGAAACTCATGAGTGATCATGGTATAAAGAGTGACGAGGTAATCGTTTTTGGTGATGGAGAAAATGATGTTGAGATGTTTAAACAAGTAAAATACTCTGTAGCAATGGGCAACTCTGCTGATTATGTTAAAAAATTTGCCTTTGAAACAACGACCGATAATATTAACAACGGAATCTTGAATATAATCAGAAAATATAATTTGATCAGCGAATAAGAAAAAGAGCGACCCAACCTGAGCCGTTTTTTTCTTTTTGGGTGTAATAGATGGTTAAAATTGCAGAAAACGGAAAGGAAATTGCAAGATGTTAAATCAAATCAATAAAGTTTGGATGATAGAATACGCTCATAAAGCGGAAGGAGTACAATGATGCAACGACAAATCAAACTAAAATCTGGACAGACTGAAATGTCGGTGATATGTAAAAAAAGTATTATAAGTAAAATAAGTTTATGGAATAAAACTAATGAAAACTTACCCAGTAGATCAGTATTTTTACTCCAAAAAAATAAAAGTGAAATAATTTTCGATAATGCATTGACATGGCCCTTAGGGCATGGTCTACTCTATGAGTGTAATGAAAGGGCTATCATAGAATATCGTTATAGAGCCGAGAACTCGAATAATTCGATTTTAAAACCTCCTCTAGAACCTTATTGGGAATCAACATCAATTGTCGATCTACCGAAAATTGATGATTCAAATAATTTTTTTACTACACATCAATGAAAGGAGATTAGTATGATGAAAAAATTATCTAGAATATTCTCTGTTTGCATCGTATGTTCTATGTTATTGGTTATTGGCGGATGCAGTAAGACTGCCGCAAAGACAACGATCAAGATTGCAGTAGCAGGGCCGATGACTGGCGACAATTCAGAATATGGTATTGGGTTTAAAAACGCTGTTGAACTAATGATCAAACAGTGGAACGCTAAAGGAGGAGTTTTAAAGAATCAGATCGAACTTGTTGTTTATGATGACAAGAACTCTCCCGAAGAAGGAGCGAACGTTGGTCAAAAAATCGCCAGCGATAAGTCAATTATCGGTGTTATCGGTCATTTCTCAAGTGGAGTTACCATGACCGCAACTCCGACTTATCAGGATAATAAGATTATTCTGATTGCACCTTCAGCTTCCCATCCTGATTTTACTAAACAAGGTAATTTCATTTTTAGAAATAACGCCGTTATTTCGACAGAAGCAAAAGAAGTTATCGATTTAGCTGTCAATTATCATAAAGCTAAAAAGATCGGGATCCTTGCTATCAAAACAGATTGGGGTACTTCAACGAAAAATGTTATCGTACAAATCATTAAAGACCAATATGCTGCAAAGGGAATCGAAGTTGTTGATGTTGAAGAAGTTGTCGAAGGATCTGATGACTATACTCCGAATATCACCAAAATGAAACAAGCAGGTGTGGATACGATTATCGGAGCATGTATGTATGCGACGTTGGCGCCGTTTACAAAACAATATAAGTTGGTCGATCCTAGTATCAATATTGTTGGATTCTCAAATGCTTATACGCAAAACTTACTTAACTTAGGTGGGAAATCAGTTGAAGGACTTACTTTCCCGGTTATCTTCTTTTCACAAAGTACCGAAGCAAACGTAGCGAGTTTTGTTACAGAGTATAAAGCAGCTTACAACAGTGTACCAAGCAGTTTAACAGCTCAAGCTTATGACAGTGTCGGAATTCTATTGACAGCCATCAAACAAGTCGGTTCACTTGATCGTGATAAGATTCGTGATGCAGTCGCAGGAATCACCTATGCGGGTGTAACCGGAAGCACAACATTTAACGCTACACGTGATGCTGTGAAACCATTCAATAAAGTAATTATTAAAGACGGTCAATTTACGAAACTAGCTTACTAAACTTTACTGAAAGGCTGTAAACTGGGAATGCCGAAATCGCATAAACATTTTACAGCCTTTAATTTACAACTAGGAGGTGGATTATGTTTGCTCAACAAATATTCAACGGGCTTTCAATAGGAATGGCCTATGCACTTGTGGCTGTTGGATATTCACTAGTATTTGGGATTTTAAGATTGATCAATTTCTCTCATGGTTCAGTATATGCGTTTGGAGCAATGATGACATTATTTTTCGTAAGCACAAGGATAGGCATTATTCCAGCCATTATCGTGAGCGCACTGCTTTCAGGTATTGTTGCAGCTTTGGTCAATAAATGGACACTGGAACCTCTCAGATTGAAAAATTCATCGAAAATTGCCTCATTAATAACAACGATCGGTGTTTCTAACGTTATTCAGAATATGTTGATCATCGTATTCGGAAGTCAGCGCGAAGCGTTCCCGGCATTTATGGATTTCGGTTCAGTGACGATCGGGAACAGTCTGGTTATAAAAAGTTCGCAAATCGTTGTCTTTGTTGTAGGTCTGATTTTGTTACTTGTATTGACGATCATTGTCAATAAGACAAAATTCGGATTATCAATGAAAGCAGTTCAACAAAATATGAGAGCGGCATCCTTAATGGGAATCGAAAATAACCGCGTCATAACGATCACCTTCTTCTTAGGCGGCGTAACAGCCGCTATCGGAGGTGCATTACTTGGCGGTTATTATCAAATCGCTTATCCGATGATGGGAGCTATGCTGGGATTAAAAGCATTCGCTGCCTCTGTTTTAGGAGGCATAGGAGTGCTATATGGATCTGTAATCGGAGGTTTGATTGTCGGAGTCATCGAAAGTCTGGCTGCGACCTATCTTGGAGGAACCTATCGCGATCTGGTAGCTTTCTTGATCCTCATTATTGTTCTGATCATACGACCTAATGGAATATTCGGAAAAAAGACGACTGAGAAGGTATGAAAATGAACAAGAAAAAAAGCATTAAGTTTACGAGTTTAACCAGCAAATTATTGATTGCCTCCTTAGTGTTGTTTGTTCTTGCATTTCCGTTTCTTGGCTTTTCAAGCTATATCATAAGAATTGCTGTAATGATCATGGTCTACTGCATGCTGGCACTCGGATTAAATATACTGACTGGATGTACCGGTCAAGTATCGTTGGGGAATGCAGGATTTTATGCGATCGGAGCCTATTGCGCAGGGATACTGGCTACAAAGTTTAATGCCGGTTTTATGGTTTGTCTGATTGTTGCGATGATCGTAACTGCGATAAGTGGTTTAATCATCGGTATTCCGACACTAAGATTGAAAGGCTCTTACCTATCTATAGTCACACTTGGATTTGGTGAGATCGTAAGGTTGATCCTACTGAATTGGGAGGCGCTCACTAACGGACCTTTAGGGGTGCGTAATATACCGAAACCTAGTTTCTTTGGGCTAACATTAACGCTTAATAACGGAGGTATGTATTTCCAGGCGGTTATCCTCTTATCACTGATTGCACTTGTCTGTTATTTGGTAATGAAGTCAAAATACGGACGTACATTTAATGCAATCAAAGAAGACGAATTAGCAGCGAATATGATGGGAATCAATTGTGCGTTTTATAAGACGCTGGCGTTTGTGTTGTCAGCGACGATCTCCGGGATTGCCGGTTGTTTCTATGCCTATGTGATCACCTATATCGAACCTAACATGTTCAACTTTGATACTTCGATCATGATCTTGAGTATCGTCATCTTAGGGGGTATGGGATCAATAAGAGGAATGTTATTAGGTTCACTGATTCTAGTATCATTTCCGGAAGTCTTTAGATTTTTGAATGAATACCGTTTCGTCATCTATGGAATTGCGCTTGTTGTATTGATGAGATACAGACCCCAAGGTATTTTAGGCGGCAGATCCTCAAAACCATATCCTTTACCGAAAGCTCTTCGAGAGCGAGTTGATTCACTCAACTCAGATGTGGGATCTTATGAATAGAACGGAGGAAATCTAACATGGCTTTTCTCGATGTAGAAAATTTAACCATAAAATTCGGTGGATTGACCGCTGTTGATCATGTGAATTTCAAAGTGAACCAAGGTGAAATATTCAGTATTATCGGACCCAACGGTGCAGGTAAGACGACAGTGTTCAATATGCTGACAGGCGTCTATAACGTCACTGAAGGAAGCATAGAATTCAAAGGTAAAAAGATCCAAAATCAAACAGCTCAATTCATAGTTAAAGAAGGGATCGCACGAACCTTCCAAAATATTCGTCTTTTCGATAATTGTCGCGTGATCGAAAATGTGTTGATTGGAATGACAATAAAAACAAATTACAATTTCTTTGATGTTATCTGCAGAACAAAAAAATACAGAGATGTACATTCAAAAATGTTGAATCATGCAGTCGACTTGTTGGATGAGATTGGGTTAGCGAATAAGACTGATGTATACGCAGACTCACTTCCATACGGTGATCAGAGGAAACTTGAAATAGCCAGAGCGATGGCGACCGGTGCAGAATTGATCCTCCTGGATGAACCGGCTGCAGGGATGAACCCCAAAGAGACAGATGATTTGATGAAGTTCATCGGAACACTTAAGTATAAGGGTTATACGATCATCCTAATTGATCATGATATGAAATTTATTATGAACATCTCAGATCGGATTTTGGTTTTGAATCACGGAAAGAAAATCGCCGAAGGCTTACCCAATGAAGTGATGACGAATTCCGATGTAATTGCGGCTTATTTAGGAGGGACACACTAATGCTACTTGAAGTTACAGATCTTCATGCCTCATACGGTCACATTCATGCATTGAAAGGTATCTCATTCCATATTGAAGAGGGTGAAATTGTTACGTTGATCGGTAGCAACGGAGCCGGTAAATCGACAAGCGTGGACTGTATGTCAGGCTTGATGAAATACCAGGGATCCATCAAGTTCAAAGGTGTTGAATTAAATAAAATGTCGGCGAGCCATATCGTTAAGCTCGGATTATGTATGGTACCGGAAGGCAGACAGATATTCCCGGATCTCAGAGTCGAACAGAATTTAGAAATCGGCGCTTATTTATCTAAAAATAAAGCCGAGATCGATGCTTGTATGCAAGAACAGTATGAATTATTCCCTATTTTAAAAGAAAGAAAAAACCAATTAGCCGGAACATTATCCGGCGGTGAACAACAAATGCTTGCTATAGCCAGGGCACTCATGAGTAAACCGACATTACTTATGTTGGATGAACCGTCACTTGGATTGGCACCGATTCTTGTACAGCAAATGTTTGATCTGATCGTGAAAATCAACAAATCAGGAATGACGATATTATTGATCGAACAAAATGCCGATATGGCTCTGAGAATAGCCAATCGAGCCTATGTGATCGAAGTAGGAAACATAGCTCTTGAGGGTGACGCAAATGAATTGCGCAATAATCCAAAAGTACAGCAAGCTTACTTAGGAATCGCGTAAGAGAAAGGAGAATTATGAAAAAAATAATCAATCATCCGGATCATGTTGTCATGGAAATGCTGGCCGGTCTTCAAAAAGAGAATAGTTCACTGGCAGTTAATTTGGAATTAGGTGTTGTTTCAAGAAAACATCATGTTGAAAAAGTGGGTATCGTTTCCGGCGGCGGAAGCGGTCATGAACCTGCTCATGCCGGGTATGTCGGGTATGGGATGTTGGACGCAGCGGTAGCCGGCAATGTATTCGCCTCACCGAGTCCTGATCGGATCCTAGAAGGAATCCATCAGGCGGATAACGGAAAAGGGGTATTGTTGATCATAAAAAACTATTCAGGTGACATCATGAACTTCAGCATGGCGAAAGAAATTGCCGAGATGGAGAATATAAATGTCGAGAAAGTCATTGTGAAAGATGATGTAGCGGTTGAAGACAGTACGTACTCAACCGGTCGTCGCGGTATAGCAGGAACAATGCTTGTCCAAAAGATCGCTGGAGCAATGGCAGAAAAAGGTTCTTCATTAGCTGATGTAAAAAAGGTTGCCGAGAAAGCGATTCAAAATGTTCGCAGTATCGGAATGGCAATGACTCCATGTACATTACCGGGCGTCGGTAAACCGAATTTCACCTTAGGTGATAATGAAATCGAAATCGGAATGGGGATCCACGGTGAACCGGGGATCGAAAGAACCGAAGTTAAATCGTCCAAAGATCTGGTGAAGATTCTCCTAGATAAGATCTTGGCTGATTATGACTTCTCTAATGCAGAAGTTTGTTTGTTGGTAAATGGGTTGGGCGGTACTCCACTAATGGAACTATATATCGTTAATAATGATGCTCAAACATACTTAGAAGAAAAAAACATCAAGGTCATAAAAAATTATGTCGGGAATTATATGACTTCGCTTGAGATGTCAGGATGTTCGTTAACACTGTTAAAAGTGGATGATCAACTGAAAGAGCTGTTGGACTACCCAGTCTATACAACTGCTCTGAAAGGAGGATCTGAACATGGGATTTAAACTTACAAGTAAAGATTACGCAGACTATTTAAGTCGAGTAACCGATTTTCTGGCGACAAAAAAAGATTATATCACGGATCTTGATTCGGCTACCGGCGATGGTGACCATTGGGCAAACATGAATCAAGGATTCCAAAAGTTGAAAGAGAAACACGATATTCTTGCCTCGCAAAGTATACCGAAAATGTTGCTAGATACGGGAATGACGTTAATGTCAACGATCGGCGGATCATCCGGCGTTCTTTACGGAAGCGGTTATATGAGTGCTTCAAAAGCACTTAATGATGCAGAATATATTGATATCGATAATCTTTACGTGCTTCTGAACAACATGCTAAAAGGGATCATGGATCGAGGCGACGCCGTTCCCGGATATAAAACGATGATCGACGCACTTTATCCAGCCGTGAGTGTTCTCAAACATGATTTAGATAATCATGAAGATGAGATTAAAACGCTGAATGATGTAAAACAAGCAGCAGTGGATGGAGCAGAGAAAACCAGAGATATGGAATCAGTAAAAGGAAGAGCATCCTATCAACTAAACAAAGGTGTGGGTCATCTAGACCCGGGTGCAGTTACGATGTCATATCTAATTGTAGAACTTATGGATTACACCCTAGAAAGAGGTAAACAAGTATGATAACGAATAAAGCAACATTAAATGATGAGAAGACAGTAGCATTCAGAGATATGATCGAACACAGAGCGACATGGTTCTATTTCTTGATCGATGAAGCAAAGAAAAGAGGACTTAAATTGGATTTCGCTCATGATGCGATCATGAAATGCGGTGCTTTCCACGGAGTAAATAAATTCCCGCAAACGGATAATATCGAAGAATTCACGAAATCATTCGCAAATGACAATGTTCAAGCTATTTTCGAAATGGCTGTAAATACAACCGAAGAAGAACTGAATATCGAATTCCATTATTGCCCGTTAGTTAATGCCTGGAAGAAATTGACGGATGATGAAGCATTCATTGATGAACTGTGCGATATCGCAATGGACGGCGACAGAGGAATTATCAGCCAAAACGAACATCTGAGTTTCGAATTGGGTGATACGATTGCTAAAGGTTGTAAGACATGCAAAGTCAGAATCAGTAGGATCTGATTTTAATTGGGCATGTGAGGATCGATTCTCAATGCCCAATTCTTTCACTTATGAAAACTAAAGAAATATGCGATAAATTGAAGATCACTCAGAAAGCTTTGCGTGTCTATGAAGATGCCGGTCTGTTAACGTCAGGCCGAGATGAAAATAATTACCGAAATTACACGTACAGCGATGTAGTCAGACTCAATTCAATCAAGAATCTAAAAGAAATCGGATTCAGATTATCTCAAATCAAACTGTTTTTAAACGCACTGGATAATAGTTCGCAACAGATTGATGTTTTCTTAACGAGCAGTTTACAGATCCAGTTAGAAGTGATGAATGAAGAAATCAAAAAATACAATAAATCGCGATGCGATATTGTCAAAATTATAAACAATATTTTATCGAACAGTTTTGATTTCAGTCATCAGAACCTAGACTTGGTTTTGTCGAATATTTCGGAAGTGAGTTCTGTCGATATGGGTAGTACACTGGAAAAATTCAATTTTGATGAAATGGCGGATAACTATATCAAGCGATATCTAGTGAATGACGATGGATATTGTAACGCCATGAATAAATTAAAAACGATTCTTTCCGACTACTCCGAAGGACATTCCATTATCGATGTCGGTTGCGGTGTCGGTAATCTATGGTATGAATGGGATCGCAAATCCAATCTGACGCTGGTTGATAAAAGTTTGAATATGTTGATGGCATGTAAACGAAACGTTATTGATTCAAATCTATTTCTTGTCGATATTTCTGATCCATTAGGAGCTGAATTCATCAATAAATACGACATTGTAGTATCAACGTTTATGTTTCATCATATTCCTTATGAGAAACAAAAAGTCAGTTTAGAAAACACCCTGAAACTACTCAAACCAAATGGTAAATTATTGGTTTTGGATCGGGGATTCTATAACGACTCCGAAATGGAAGCTATTCTGGCGAAAAAAAGAGATCAAAATGATGAGAATTATCTAAAAAGAGTCATCTATGAATATTATCTGAACATAACTAAAACATTTAACTTTCTAACCTTTTTGGGATATAACCCCGTCTTGGAAAAATGGCAGGATGAAATCTATTGTTTCAGAATCAATATCTAAGGAGCTAACCAATGGAGAATGAATTAATGGATAATTTTAAGAATATATTATTGCATGAAATGATTCCGGCTTTAGGATGTACCGAACCGATCGCAATCGCTTTGTGCAGTGCCAAAGCACGTGCAGTACTGGAAGAGATGCCGGAAAGCGCATTGGTTCTTTGCAGTGGGAATATCGTAAAGAATGTCAGCGGAGTTATCGTACCTAATTCAGGTGGATTGAAAGGGATCGATATCGCTGCGTCACTTGGAATTTTCGGTGGAAACGAAGAAAACGGACTTCAAGTATTGGAAGGCATTTCCAAAGAAAATATCGCAAAAGCAAAACAATTTGTCGATAACGGAAATATACAAGTCAAACTCGTAGGTGCGGAAGAAAACTTATATATTCGGGTAATACTGAAAAAAGGAAGTCAAAGTTCAGAAGCTGAAATCAAGTATGATCACACTAATTTTACTGAAATAATGAAAAACGGAGTCGCCTTCGATAAAAAGAATCTTTATAACCAAGTGGCTCCTATTGATAAAGCAGTATTGTCGATCAAAAAGATTCTCGAATATGCGACAATCGTTAATTTCGAAGAGAACCAAGATTTGAAACTGATCCTCGAAGCGCAGATCGAGTTCAATTCAAAAATCTCGCAAGAAGGGTTAACTCGAGATTACGGAGCTTCCATCGGGCGTACCCTTATGAAAATCGGAGATATCAATAACCCGGCTACTCGTTCAAAAGCTTATTCGGCAGCCGGATCAGATGCCAGAATGGGTGGGTGCAGTTTACCTGTTGTTATCAATTCAGGAAGTGGCAATCAAGGACTGACAGTCTCATTACCTGTTATCGAGTATGCAAAATTCTATCAAGTTACCCATGATAAATTATTACGAGCACTGATTGTTTCCAATCTTACTGCCATTCACCAAAAAAAGTATATCGGTAAACTTTCAGCCTTCTGCGGTGTTGTTTCAGCTTCAGCAGCAGCCGGAGCCGGTATCGGTTATCTGAATGATCTGAGCTATGATGAGATCTCGCAGATCATTACCAATACAATTACCAGTATCGGAGGTATGGTGTGTGACGGAGCTAAACCTTCATGTGCATCGAAGATCGCAATTGCTCTTGATAATATGATCATGTCACTTGAGTTGGTAAAAAATAATAAAGGATTCAAACCAGGTGAAGGCATAGTCGGTATCGATGTTGAAAAAACAATTCGCAATATTGGATTGATGGCGCACGAAGGTATGAAATCAACAGATGAAGTTATCCTTGGGATCATGTTGGAAAACCAAAATAAAACACAAAGCAGTCTCAAGTAATACTTTTTAAAAAAATAATTCCCGCTAAAGGGTAAACATTCTGTTTTCTAAGCATTTGACTTGACGTTGGTGTGAAGAAAAAAGATACCCGGTAGTAACGGATGGCAAGCAATTGTCATCTTTTTTATACTTCAATATCTTAAATTTAAACGATTTAGTGATCAAAACCGTTTTTTTAAACAAGACAAGTGTCACGAAAAGGGTTTTAATACAGAGAGTCAATGGTATAATAAAACCTTAATAAATATATGAAAGTGATTTGAGTTGGTTGATGTTCTTCAGAAATAGATGAAGTTCATAAATCGGCAAGACAGAATCAAAGATTGAGGTATTCTATGAATCGAGGAAAAACAACATCACTGAAATGGTTCTTCGCACTGATCGCATTTGAAATGATCATTGCCAATTTAGCTCATCCATCGACTCCGACGATTATTAAACAACTCAGTTTACCTGCTTATACCTTCGGCGTCGCATTCGCCGCGATGTCCTTCACTAATTTCCTCTTCTCACCGTTTTGGGGAGCTCTCAGTGATCAAATCGGAAGAATACGCATCTATATCGTATGTTGTGTCGGATACGCCTTAGGACAGTTCCTATTCGGTCAGTCACTGACCTTAACTAATATAATCTTCGCTCGTTTAATCTCCGGTTTCTTTATCGGTGGGATCAGTGTAACCCAACTCATTTATGTCTTGGATGTCTCTCCCCAAGAAAAACGAGGCATCAACTTAACCATTGAAGCAGCCATCCTAACGATGGCCAGTGCGATCGGTTATCTGATCGGCGGATTCATCGGCGAAGTCTCGATCCCACTAATGTTTGGCGTTCAAGTTGTCGGACTTGTTACGGCCGGATTCCTGATGGGACTTATCATGAAAGATCCGATCTCCAGTGCCCGTGAATGGAGCTGGTCGGAACTCATCAAAACATCCAATCCATTTTCTGCCTTCTCAACGGCACTCAAAAAATTATCTATTTGGTTATGGCTGTTCTTCGCAGTCGTACTTTTCTCAACCTTCGGTTCAACAGCCTACGAACAAAGTTTCAATTACTTCATCCGTGACCAATTCAACTTCAGTCCCTCCTACAACGGACTCCTCAAAGCCGGATTCGGTATCATGGGACTCATCATCAATTCAACTTTCTCCATTTGGATCATCCGTAACACCAAACTTAAATGGCCGTTGTTTCTGACGATCCTCGGTTGTTTCTTCTTCGCAGGACTGGTCACTTTAACGATCGGTGCTCTTCCGTTCGTACTAATCAGCATAGTGTTCTTTGCGTTAAACAGTATCTACCTAGTTCTGATCCAAGCCCTGGCCGGTAAAGAAAATCCTCCCGGAAAGAGCGGTTCCTTCATGGGACTCTATAATTCGGTAAAAGCATTAGGGATGATCTTCGGATCTTTAATCGCAGGTCTTATTTACGCACAAGGACCAATGAGAAGTTTCATGTTGGCAAGCGGAATGTTTGGGTTATCTGCGATTGCGTTGGGAATAATACTGTTTGGGCAAAAATCTGAATCCTAACCAAATTCAGAAGTGATTCTGATGATAAATAGAACATAAAATTGTACAAGTAAGCTCTAATTTTTGGAAAATTAGATAAAATGATTTTAGAGAGTCGAGAAAGCTTGTTTCAGGCTCTTTTTTGCGTTAAGCTTGATCTAACAAAGTTTACAAAGGTGGGGACCATGATTGAAAATAATTTGGCAGAATTAATTGTAGATTCTCAGCAGCTGATTACGAACTCGGAAGATACAAATATGTATGAGGAATTACTATCATCATTAAATGATTGTGATAGTTTTTTCTTTAGCGTAGCTTTTATAAATTATAGTGGCCTTCAATTACTTTTAAGGGCATTTTCTGATCTTAAAAATAGAAATATTAAAGGTAAAATCATAACAACCAATTATATGAACTTTACCGAACCAAAAGCATTAAGGAAACTATGTGAGTATGAGAATATTGAAACTAAAGTTTTCTTAACAAACCAAGAATTTGGATTTCATTCAAAAGCTTATATTTTCGAATACCCAGCACATTATAAAATTATTATTGGTTCGTCAAACATTACTCAAAGAGCTCTAAAAAATAATGTTGAATGGAATGTTAAACTTATATCAAAAAGAGAACATCCTTTTAGCAAGCAAGTCATCGAAGAATTTAAATTATTGTGGGAAAGAACCAACGAGATAACGGACTCATTTCTTGATGAATATGAAGAATTCATTAAAGGGTTAAGAGAGGTTGAATACAAAGAACAAGAAATTTTCTATCATGAGAAAACTATTACTCCTAATTCAATGCAAATAAAAGCAATTCAAAATCTGCAGTGGCTAAGAAATCATGGAGAGAAAAAAGCACTAATTGTTGCAGCAACTGCTACTGGTAAAACATTTCTTTCGGCATTTGATGTACAACAATTTCAACCTAAGAGGATATTGTTCATTGTTCATAGAGAGGATATATTAGTACAAGCAGAGTTATCATTTAGAAAAGTTCTTGGAGCTAGAATTGAGACAGGATTATTCACTGGTAGCAGGAAAGACTTAAAACAAAAGTATATTTTTGCTACTATTCAAACGATGAATAACCATTTTTCTGAATTCAAAGAGAATGAGTTTGACTATATTGTTGTAGATGAAGCACATCATGCTACAAGCCCGAGTTACAGAACTGTTCTTGATTATTTTAAACCACAATTTTTACTTGGAATGACAGCAACTCCAGAAAGATCAGATGGTGATAATTTATTTAGCTTTTTCAATAATAATGTAGCGCTTGAAGTTAGATTATACGAAGCAATGGAAAGTAATTTAGTTATTCCTTTCCACTATTTTGGAATAACTGATGTTGATGGAATTGACTTAAGTACAGTTGATCCGAATGATATGCAGGAAATCACCAAAAGATTAAGTGTTAATCACCGAGTTGATTATGTTATAGAAAAAATGAATTTTTATGGACATGATGGGGATAAATTGAAGTGTTTAGGATTCTGCGCAACAGTTGAACATGCCCAGTTCATGGCGGATATGTTTAATAAAAATGGAATAAAGAGTGAGTGTATCTCTGGCTCAACATCTGTACCGATTCGAAAAAACATAACAGAAAAACTTGAATCCGATGTGGATGAATTAAAGGTAATATTCACTGTTGATGTTTTTAATGAAGGCGTGGATATTCCTTCTGTAAATCTTGTGTTAATGTTGAGACCTACCAATTCTGCAATAATTTTTATTCAACAACTTGGGCGGGGTTTACGAAAGTACAAAAATAAAGAGTATTTAACAGTATTGGACTTCATAGGAAATTACAATCGAGCTTTTTTAATCGCAGTAGCATTGAAAGGAAGTCGCTATTACGATAAGGACAGTCTGAAAGTAGCAGTTGCCACAGATTTTAGAGACATTCCGGGTAATACTTTTGTTCAGATGGATGCAATCTCAAAACAAAGAATTCTTAAACAACTTGAAAATGAAAACTTCAATGCTAGGAAGTATCTTCAAGAAGAATTTAATCAGTATAGAATCCAACTTGGGAAAACTCCAAAATACTTGATGGACTATGAATCATTTGAAGGAAGTCCTGATCCACTGAAATTCATAGATTATGCAGGATCTTACTATGAATTTTTGTGCAAAATGAATTATGATAAGAAAATTAAAGAAGATTTGTTTGATAACTCATTCATCAAAATTATTCATCAGTTATCAAATATATTACCAGCTAAACGAATCCATGAATTTGTATTACTTGATTTGCTAGTGAAGAGAGGTCGGATTAGTAAATACGAATATTATGACGTTATGAAAAAACATATTGAGAATGTGGATATCGAGACATGTAACCACGCTATCGAATGTCTTGAACTAAAATATCTGGATACAGTTCAATTAAAAAGAAGTATTAGACTGATAGATGTTAATGATGATTCACTGAGTATTTCCGAAGAATTTAATAAACATTGTCAAATTAAAACTCAATTTGATTTTTTAGAAGACACTATTCAGTATGGAATCATTAGATATAATAAGGAATTTGGAGTTAAAGATTATGGATTGCCTGCATTTAAACTTTACTATCAATATCAAATGACTGACGTAGCACTAGTATCCAATTATAGGAAAATTCACTCATCTTATAGAGGCCAGGGGTTAATCACTAACGGCAACGATTACTTCCTTTTCATAGATCTACATAAAGAATTTGATGTTAAAAAAAGTATCGATTACATGGATAAATTTCATGATAGGAGTTACTTTCAATGGCAAACACCAAATGCAACGATTGCTGGTTCAGCACGAGGATTAAATATTACGGAAAACCAAAGTCATGGAATAATACTTTACTTATTTGTAAGAAAATTCAGAACAATTGATAATAAAGCACAACCATATATCTATATAGGGAAAGCAAACTCAATTTCTGAAAAATGTACTGGGTCAAAACCAATTACAGTTCAAATGAAATTAGAAAATGAAGTCCCAATTTCAATCTACAATGAATTTATCAACAAAGTCGATGTGGATAAAAATAAAAACTAGCAAAAATTATTGAATTTCTGCTAGTTTTTTTACCAATGTATCTACAACCTTTATATCAGCCGGAAGCCAATTATAATTTTTTATCTCATCTATCGTAACCCACTCGATCTGCTTATGGTCATTCAAAACTACACTTTTATCTTTCACTGAGCAAATATAACAGTGCATAGTCAGATGAAAAGATGAATAGTCATAGTCTACAGTCATAAAGAATTTATCTATCAAAATTGAGATTTCCAACTCTTCTAAAAGTTCTCTTCGAAGGGCTTCAGAATGCGTTTCTCCTGATTCTATCTTTCCTCCAGGGAATTCCCACAATCCAGAAAAATCTCCACTTTTACGTTGAGCAATAAGAACTTTACCTTGATTGAAAATTATTGCTGCAACCACCTCTATTTTTTTAATATTTTCACCCCTTTAGTATCAATAAGATAATTTAAAAGTTTAAAAATAAATCTATATCTAATATAGCATAATAAAAACAACACTAATGGAAAATTAGAATAGGTTTCTTCCTATTTTAGGATGTTTTCATTTCGTGAAGATGCTTTTTTTGTCCAAATTTAGTTGAGCAGAAGTAAGATGAACAGCGAGTTCTTCAATCGCCGACAGACTCGCAAGTAAACAGATAAGGATCATTACTAAGGTTTTCGGAATGAAGCTAAGAAATAACGGAAATAAGAAGAGAGCGAGTCCGGTCAACTTATTCGCGAGCGTATGCAGCATCGCGGCTTTCCCGTACTTACGTTTCGCCACAATTATCGAGGAAAAACGCAGTACTCCGATCAGAACAATCCAAAGTAGAATTGCGACAGAAGGATTGATCACAGGATACAGCACGATCAATAAAACTACGAGCATCACAAAATCGGCGATCGAGTCAAGCCTTGCACCAAGATTGCTTTCAGCATGAAACTTTCGTGCGATGAATCCATCCAGCATGTCACTGATTCCGCAAAGAACGTAAACAATATAAAAAGGAGTACTTAACGGTCGGATTACAAACAGCGTTAATGCCAGCAGTATCCTGCTGACCGACAAATAGTTTGGTAATTTTTTCATATAGTATTTGTCCGAAACGCTTCAATCATGTTCCAAGTCAGACTGAACGTGGATTCGCCTGTCGGAATCGCATTGCGATGCACCCATACAGCTTCCGACAGTTCCTTCATATCGACCGTGACTTTGTTGTCACCATCCAGATCTGCGAAAAAACCGGCTAACAGTGAACTGGAAAAAGCCCAAGGTTGACTTTTGAAATAACGAATATTCTTGATTTTCAGACCCACCTCTTCCATTACTTCTCGCCGCATGGAGGCTTCTAGGGTTTCACCGATTTCCACAAATCCTGCGACGAGGGCATATCTTTGATAACCCGTTGCATATTTGGTTAAAAGGATGCGATCACCATCGATAATTCCTACGATCACACAAGGGGAGATGCGCGGATAGTCGATGTTTCCGCAGTTTGGACAAACAACCGCCCTTTCATCGTTTTTTCGCTCGAAGAGTTCGGCACATCGTCCGCAATAGCGGTGAGTGTCATACCAATGCGCCAGATGATAAGCTGTTGCACCGGCAAAGGCCAGCCAGGTCGGTTTCATTTCACGAAATACATGGATATCCTTGTGCCGCAGATGTTCAGTTTCGATGATTTCATCCAACGAAAGGAAAAAAGCGGTCTGGTCGACCGAAAATAGATAGATGAGATCGTGAATAGCCTCAGGAAAATTGGTTTTCACAGTAAGGTATTGAAGAAGCGACAATTCCCCGTCTGATTCATCCAAAAGCACTTTGTCTTTGTTTATGATGAAAACATAATCGTTTTCAGTCGGTTTCCGATCAACCATTTCGTTGTGGTATGCATATGGTTCGATATCTTGAAACATGTTTCCACCTGCCCAATCATGTAGACCATAGTACTACAATGATATCGAATATACAAGCACTCGACCATGGATATCAATTTATAAATAATCAACTAACGCAGATCATATTGTTTTCGGTACTTATTGGTTTTGCTGAAGAGACTTAAAGCTCCGAAACCAATAGTTGACCTCTGAAAAATTTGGAAAGTTACTGCTCAACCAAGTTAACTCGCTTAATGCTGCTATATAGTTCATTTTTCGAACAGATAATATTGATTAATGTTCTAAAAATTATAGAGGATATACTTATTTAAGTATTCCTACTGATGCAAAAGACACTTGAAATAGTGCCTTTTTTGTGTCATCCGACTGGAACCTAGTTATTTCTTCTGAAGTTCTAAATGAGAATAATGCTACATTCTTAGCGATATCCTTTATCTTCTATAGTTTGACTTACATTTTTTTAAAGAGTACGATATTTATAAACTATTACTTAAAATTATAATCGCAATTTTCATGTGTCCAATAAGCTCACTTACATCAGATTTAGTGAAGTTCACAAGAAAAAATATGCGAGTTAAAGAAAGAATCGAAATTACTTATGAATATTAATAATAATGGGATGGATCAGGTATCCACAAAACTAAACGAAGAAAAGATTATACGGCTGCCGGATTTTTGTATGTATGATGAATAGTATGCATTTACATCCAATAGATCGATAAATCAACTATTGCTCGTTCATAAAAGCAACTTGCTTCAAGGAGATAGAAAATGGATAAACAAAAAATGACTCGAGAGCAACTGATTGGAATGGTTGACAATTTGAATAAACAAGTCATTAAACTAAAAGACAGCCATATTCAAAATAGTGAAATCGAACAATCAGATGAAAGATTTAAGATACTAATTAATACAGCTCCGGTAGGGCTTATAACTACGAATATAGGTGGTGAAATCATAAATGCCAATAAGGCAATTCAGGAATTATTGGGATATTCATTATCTGATTCGAAAAAGAAAAATATAGTAGATTTCTATGCTGATCCGGAAGAGCGAAACCGTTTCAAATATTCACTTCAGAAGAGTGATCATGTTATCAATTTCGAGACAAAAGTAAAACACGCTGATGGTACATTAAGAACAGTTCTAATTAATTCTGACTTTATAGAACTTGACGAAGAGAAAGCAATGCTAACTTCGGTCTATGATATAACTCAACTCAATCAAGTACAAGAAGAATTAAAGAAATCTGAAAGAGAATATCATCAACTCTTTAGTAATGCACCCGTTGGAATTACAGTAACGGATAGTAAAGGAAATATTATTGCTAATAATCAAGCAATTGAGCAACTGCTGGGATATAGTTCAGAAGAAATGAAAAAAATATCTGCAAGAGACTTCTATTTTGATGTATCGGAAAGACAAATTCTATTGGATTTAACTAAAAACATTGAATGTGTAAGGGATTTTGAAGCGAGATTTAAACACAAAGACGGAAAAATCATCACGGTGTTAATCAATACAGACATAGTTGATTTTAAAGATCAACATGGATTATTGTTAAATTCAATACGAGATATTTCGAATCTCAAGCAAATTGAGGATGATCTAACAAATGAACGTGATTTTACCAATACGATTCTCAATATCGCGGCTTCATTGATGATGACCTTGAACGAGGAAGGAAGAATAATCAAATTCAATAATGCATGCGAAAAGACGACCGGTTATTCTCTGCAAGAAGTTCAAGGTAAGAATGTTTGGGACTTCCTCTCTACTGATCCTACAAATACAAAAGAAAAAATCAAGAGTCTTTTAGCTGGCAACTATCCAAGTACTCATGAGAGTTTGTGGATATCCAAAAGTGGAGATAAGCGACTTATTTCTTGGTCAAACACAGTTCTTCTTGATAATGTCGGAAAGGTTGAATACATCATTGCTACAGGAATTGATATTACTGAACAAAGAAAGGCTGAAATCGAACTTAAAGAAGCGAACACAAAACTTGTTTCCTGGGTTAAAGATTTAGAAGAAAGAACTTCCGAGCTAAATCAGCTGAATGAAATGGGTGAATTGCTCCAAAATTGCCAGACAATAAAAGAAGCATATTCTTTAAGCAGTCAATTTATCCAAAAATTATACCCAAGCAGTAATGGTGCTTTATATTTGATGAACACATCTAGAGAATTGGTCGAGATTGTAGAAGTTTGGGGAGAGTCTATTCGAACCGTAGAAAAGTTTGAACCGTTGGCTTGTTGGGCTTTACGTCGCGGACGACCCCACTTAATTGATGAAATGCATGCCGGTTTGCGTTGTGAGCACATTTTCGGCCCTGTAAACGCCCAATATTTGTGTATACCTATGATAATCAATGGCGAAATTATTGGAACTATTCATTTAAACAATGACACTAATGGTTTGAATCAGAAAGAAATAGCAGATAAAATATTCACTGAACATAAAGTTCAACTAGTTGTTGCTATTGCCGAACATATAGCGCTAGCTTTATCAAACTTAAAACTTCGTGAGACGCTTCGCCAGCAATCAATACGAGATATTTTGACGGGTCTTTTCAATCGTCGCTATATGGAGGAGTCACTTGAAAGGGAATTGCACATGGCAGAAAGAGAACATAAAACAATCGGAATAATTATGTTTGATATCGACCATTTCAAGAACTTCAATGATTCATTTGGACATGATGGAGGAGATGCGTTGCTTCGAGAATTAGGAAATTATTTTAATGCTAATACTCGAGCAGGAGATGTTGTTTGCAGATATGGCGGAGAAGAGTTTGTTATTGTGTTACCAGGTTCTTCAATTGAAGATACAAGAGTACGAGCTGAAGGATTCCGATGCGGAGTTAAAGAACTGTTAGTATATCATCTTGGAAAACCACTTGGTTGTTGTACGATTTCTCTGGGTGTTGCTGCATTCCCGGAAAATGGTATTACTGTTGAAAATCTACTTAAAAGCTCGGACAATGCGCTATATCAAGCTAAAAACGAAGGAAGAGATAGAGTTGTGTGCGCTTAATTAAAAATTGATTTCAGTTGTTTTTTAGAAACATCTGTTCAAATCATCAATCAATAATCTTTATTTGACCATATTGAAAAATATGGTTTTTCTCTGTTTATATTACTTATCGTGACTATGAATTGTTATTTTCATTCGCTATAATACCTACCTACACCAATCTAGCAGGTGGTTTGATGTTAACATATTTTGATTCAAGATAGTTGAATCGGATTATCTGCTTGTTCTCAAGTATGAAAATACTTGATCAAGCAATTGACCGGAATCACTTATACTCTGCAAATCGTTTAAACATTGATTAATTTATAGTATTAGTTTAATATTTAAGTAAATCCAGCTATCTTTCATGTACCGGTTCGAAATGGAATAATTATAATAATTTATTATGTGTATACTGGTATAGTTCAATTTAGGCGTGAAATATCAAATTGACAAATACGCTCAACTAACGAGATCTGAATTCACCATCCGATAATTATCGGATTGCATGAGTGCTATGCATGCAAGGAATGTAAGAATTTCTAGTAGGAAAGAGGAGTTGTGCAGAATCGTAAGATACCTGTGAGATATATAGAAACTGTAGACATGCTCGCCATCATATAGACTAGTATAGATACTTATTAGCAGTCGATAGTGACAATTTCATGAATAACTGAACAGAAAGGAGAGTATGATTACACGAGTCCTAGTTATGTGTATATCATATATAACAATATGAACATATTCTCACTTATATTGACAATTTTTTCTGTCACGTATGCTTTTCTTGGAATAAATGTTATTCAGTTGGATAAACGATCGGTTTTAAACAGACTTTTCTTTGCCCTAAATTTGAGCCTAATCATCTGGTCATTTGGTACCGCCTTCTATATATCAGCGCCGAATGAAACTACTTGTATCTTGTGGTATAAACTAAGTTCAATCGGTGTATTGTTATTTTCTGGTATATTAGTTCACTTCTTTTTAGTATATACGAAAAAAGATAATCTCTTAAAACAATGGTGGATGTATGTTATTCTTTATCTCCCATGCATTATATTTTCATATAAGGAGATTACATCGAGTTATTACGTAAAAGCTTATATTCATGAAAGTTATGGCTGGACAACATCCGCAAGAACAGATTCAATGTGGTTCTGGACAGTAATGGCTTACAACGTTATATATATTAGTGTTTGTGTAATAATGAGCTATAAATTGCAAAAAACAGTAATATCTCAAAGAGAACGAAAACAAGCGAAAGTACTATTTATTTCATCTTCTGTTTCGTTGTTGACAGGTCTGACCATCACGTTTCTTGCCTCAATCCCACAATTAAACATGCCGGATATGACCCCAGCGTCAGGAGTAATTTGGTCTATTGGCATCTATTATACAATTGTTAAGTACAAACTGATGGCGATGACTCCATCTTTTATTGCTGAAAATATGTTTCAAACGATCGTCGATTCAGTGATTCTTGCAGATTCAAAAGGATTGATATTAAATATTAATCTAGAAACGCAAAGATTGCTTGGATATAACCAAGAGGAATTAGTTGGAGAACCATTAGAGAGAATATTTTTATCGGATAGCCAATCAAAAAACGAGAATATTTCTGAATTACTGAACACATGTCCTATACGTGGTGTCGAGTCGTCCATACTATCAAAAGACGGAGTGAATATTCCAATAATTCTATCCATTTCCGAATGCCGAGATAATTATGATACTCGAATAGGATTTGTACTCGCATCCAAAGATGTTACCGAATTTAAACACGCTGAAGAAAAGATTCAATATCTTGCCACTCACGACAGCCTGACGGGTTTGCCCAACCGTTTGATGTTTACACAACTTCTGAACCATTCAATCCAATCAGCGAAACGGAACAAACAACAGTTAGCAATTTTATTCGTTGATCTAGATCGATTTAAAATAATCAATGATTCTAAAGGCCACGATGCAGGAGATCAACTTTTGCAAGTAATCGCCATGCGCTTTAAGCAAACACTACGCGCAGTAGATGTTGTTAGTCGTCAGGGTGGGGATGAATTTGTTATTCTGATTGAAGATGTTCATATGCTGAGTGATTTAAAACTTATAGCTAATAACATACTTACCAGTGTTTATGAACCTATTATATTAATGGGAGATGAATGCCGGGTTACTGCCAGCATCGGTATAAGCTTATATCCTCAGGATGGTGAGGACGCCCAAATACTGATGAAACAAGCGGATATGGCTATGTATTGTGCCAAAGAAGAAGGCAAAAACGAATTTCAGTTTTACTCCAAGGATGTTCAGTCAAAATCGATGGGACGTTTGGCTATTGAGACAAATCTACGGCTTGCACTTGAGCAAAATGAACTTTCTTTACATTATCAGGCAAAAGTTAACTTCAAAACAGGTACCATAACCGGCGTGGAAGCGCTTCTTCGCTGGCAGAATCCAAACCTTGGTTCAGTGACTCCCACACAATTCATACCAGTGGCGGAAGAAACAGGTTTAATAATATCTATTGGCAAGTGGGTGTTGAGGACAGCATGCGCTCAAAATGTTGCCTGGCAAAGGCAGGGGCTTCCCACTGTCCGTATGGCGGTAAATTTGTCAATAAGACAGCTAATGGATATCAATCTGATAAATGATATAAAAACCGCACTAGATGATTCCGGTATGGCATCAGAATTATTAGAATTGGAAGTTACCGAAAGCATGGTCATGAGCAATCCTACGAAAATGATGGATGTATTAGTCAGAATAAAAAGCATGGGGGTACGCTTGGCTATTGATGATTTCGGTACAGGGTACTCTTCCCTTTCCCAACTCAAGCATTTCCCTGTTGATACACTTAAGATAGACCGATCATTTATCCGTAATATTCCGGGGAACGCTGAAGATAAGGCGATTACACATGCTATCATTGCTATGGGTGAAACTTTAGGGTTAACTGTTGTAGCCGAGGGTGTTGAAACAATAGAACAAATGAACTATCTTAAGGATCAGTCCTGTGACGAGATGCAAGGTTATTACTTTAGTAGACCTGTTGTGCCGGAAAAGTTTGCCGAGTTATTGCAAAAACAGGCGAATACTTCAACAATCTGAACAATCTATCTGTGGATTCGCTTATATTAAATTTATGGGAGAAATGTTGGCAACAACATCGATCATATCGAACACACGAACTTGATAGGCGTGTGTTTTTTATTTACTCTAAACTACTCTTAATTACTCCAAATGGATTCGAATTAACTGAGTTTATACATGTTATTATTATCCTTCGAAAGTGATATTCTTAAGCCAGCAAAGTGAGGGAACACAAGACACAGCTAGTTGAAGGAACTGATCTACTGCAGATCCTAATCGATTCAAATTATGACAAAAAGGTAACTGTTAAAAATACTCAAAAGTGTCCAGGATAACACCGCATCAATCTATATGCGGATGGATATGGCTATTAAGAATATTGATACAGGTACTAGCACATACATAGGTGAACCACTTGACTCTATAGGTAGTAATAGGGGGATAAAAGGTATGCACTGTAATAGTTTTTACCTATCTTCTAATGAAGCTTGCTCTGAGCGTGGGCGTGAGAATGCTAAGAATGTTGAAATGGGAGAAACGTCTACACTAAGACCAATCGTCATTAAGAAAGTTGAGACACTTTGGAGAAAACCCCATTTCCATATATGCGCATATTTAAACGCTATTGTGACTACTTTACTTTTAAACGGACTCGAATTCCAAGAACGTATTATTATGTTATAATTGTTTAAAAGCGAGGGGATACGTATGGAAGATAACATTCCCAGATATCTGAGAATCAAAAAAGATGTCATCGAACAGATCCAAAACAAGACCTTCAAACCCAATGATGCGATTCCCAGTGAATCGCAGATGAAGCTGAAGTACCATGTCAGTACGATCACGGTACGCAAAGCGTTTACCGATCTGATCAAAGAAGGATATTGTTATGCGGTGCAGGGCAAGGGTACTTTTGTGGCTGCCCAACGTTTCAGCCGTCGCTTGACGTCGTTGAGTATGGCGGAAGAGTTGAAACAAAAAGGATATAAAGTAGATTTGAAGATGGATTCGATCTCAGCTGTTCAGGAAGAGCATGTGGCGAAACAATTGAATATGCCGCTGGATACTGTGTTTACCCGGATCGCTCGTTTGCGGTATGCGGATGAGTCGGTCATGGCGTATCAGATCACGTATCTGCCAAGTTCGATCTTGAGTTTGGAACTTTCGCAGAAGGTTGAGAAATATAGATCACTGTATCAGGTATTGGCGGAGATCGGTGCTTATCCGGTGTGGGTCACAGAGAACTATTCGGTGGCTGTCGTGAAGGATCGTCATATTTGTTCGAAGATGAATATTCCGCTCAATGATCCGGTGTTCTTTATTCAACGGTTGGGATATGACATCAATAATGTTGTGTTTGAGTATTCGGAGTCGTATTTGAATAAGGATCTGTATTCGTTAAGTGTGGATATCGGTCGAGTCCAAGAGTAACTTTAAGAGCAGCGAAATCTGCTCTTTTTTGTGCGAAAAGATTTCATTACAATTTATTAAAATAGTATTGTGATTTCAAATCGTTAGTGATATTATATCTGTGGACATAGTATATTAACATATTAACATGTTGACATAGGAGGTTGCGAATGTACCCCATCGAAGGTATACCCCGGTATCTGCAGATCAAACTCGATATTATCGAAGATATCAAAAATAAGAATTATCTACCGGAAACTATGATCCCGCCGGAGTCCTATTTCAAAAACTACTATAAAGTGAGTACGATCACGGTTCGCAAAGCCTTTGCTGATCTGATCAAAGAAGGGTATCTGTATGCGATCCAAGGTAAAGGTACTTATGTCGCTAAGCCGCAGTTTACTCGTGAATTGACGATGTTGAGTTTTACGGAAGAGATGAAGACTAAGGGATTCAATCTGATCACGAAGGTCCATGATGTTACGTTGGGTGAGAATAAACTGGCTGCTTCGCAGTTACACTTACCGGAAGATCATAAACTGGTCCAGGTCGGCAGAATCCGTTTCATTGATACGAAGCCGATCGCTTATCAGAAGTCCTATTTCGATGCTGCACTCTTGCAGGATCGCGATCTGGATGAACTTCGACATATCGAATCACTCTATGCGTATCTGGAGAATTTAGGTATCAAAGCCGGAGCTGCGAAAGAAGTATATTCGGTTCAGAAGATCAATGATCCTGAAGTAGCGATCATGTTGAAGAAGTCGATCGATTATGCGTGTTTCTTCGTTCAACGTTTATCGTTTGATCAAAATCATAACTTGTTTGAATATGCGGAATCTTATTTGGATGGAAGTTTCTATAAAGTGGAAGTGAATCTGGAACGGAAATAAACAGTCATTGAGCAAACTCTGACGATCATACAGATCGATTACGGAGATTGCTGAAATAGAGATCAACGCTCAACAAACGTTCATCATTATTCAAGGAAAGGAGATTATATGGCAAAAACATATGTTCGAATCGATGATCGACTCATCCACGGTCAAACCCTGATTGCGTGGTGTCCGACACTGTCGATTCAAGAGATTATTGCGATCGATGATGAAAGTGCTAAGAATCCGATGTTAAAGTCGATCATGACGATGAGCGTTCCGCCGATGTACAATACGCACATTGTAACAACGGAAGAAGCGAAGAAAATTCTTAAAACAGATAGTGGACGTAACCGCTTGGTGATCGTAAAGTTCCCCAGTAAATTAAAAGAAATCGAACAGGAAATCATCGGTTGCGAAAGTATCATTCTCGGTAATATTGCGAAACGGGAAGATACGATCCATAAAGTAAGCGGTGCGACCGGCATATTCTATCTTAGCGGGGAAGATGTAGCGATTATTGATGAGATGACGCAACGACACTTTATGTTTATTTTTCAACAATTGCCGAGTACGTCAAAGATCAGCTGGGAATCGTTTAAGAAATCAATTAGTTAAACTAAAGGAGAAAAACTAATGAGCATGCTGCAGATTATTCTGATTGCCTTATTTGTATATCTTGGTTCGATCGGTTCCATTGTCGGAAACACGATCGGATGGTATACATTAGGCCGACCGATCGTTGCTTCTTTCGTAGTTGGTTTGATTTTAGGAAATGTTCCGACCGCGTTGATGGTCGGTATCCCGTTACAGATCATGTATATGGGAAAT
>Ga0209123_1000516_pt1 | contig 48835 bp, 26 predicted proteins | sample BarGraIncu00431A_FD_184500 | JGI IMG/M metagenome (GOLD analysis project Ga0209123, IMG submission 184500) | Arctic peat soil microbial communities from Barrow, Alaska, USA - Barrow Graham LP Incubations 004-31A (SPAdes) (version 2) | ecosystem: Environmental > Terrestrial > Soil > Wetlands >...
ATTATAAAGCCCAACCAATTATTTGCCTATAGCGACCAAGGCAGTACGCTGAGAAATGTAGATGTGGACAACTACACATCGTGGCATGATGGTAATTATATATTTCATAATGAACCTATAGAAAATATCTTGTTAAGGCTTTCCCGCTATTACAATGTGACTATGAAGCTTCCTTCCTCTGCTTCCGGAATAACTTGTTCAGGAAAATTAGAACTGAAGGATGACCTAAAACAGTTGCTAAATGGATTAACTGATATAACATCTATGAGTTATGCTGTTAAGGATAATGAATATAGTATTAAATTTGAATAGCCATTTATTGTAGTATCAACCTTTTTCAAAGATTATTTTGTCCCTGAATGTTCATAATTATGCCATTTTGAGATTGATTTAAAAATTATTGTAAAATACATAAACTCTAAAACATTAAAAAATACAGATCATGGAATATAACACAAATTAACATAGAAAGTCGGACAATATTAGTCTACCGTCCGACTTGGATTCAAAAAGTACGAAAGTACGAGTTGTTACTAACAATACAATTAAAAATCGGTACAAATATATGAAAAACACTGCGAAACGCAAATTATTTAAAAGTACTATCATTAGGTCATTAGGTCTGCTTGTCTTGTTATTTGCTCAGGTAGTAATATGCGGAGCATCTGCGCAAACATCAAACCTGACAATACAACAGAAAAACATCACGGTAAAAGATGCACTTACTTTGATTGAAAAAGGCAGTAAGGTTGTATTCTTTTATACTGACAAAGATATAGATCTCAATCGTAGATTAAATATTAATGTGGTAAATCAACCCGTTTCAAAAATTTTGGATGAGGTTTTCAAAAACAGTTCAAATACCTTTAAAATAGACGGAAATCAGATATATATAACAAAAAAGCAAAAACAGGTAGAAGAAAAAGTAAAACCTGCTAATAAGACAATTAAAATTAGTGGGATCATTACCGATGACAAAAATCAATCTGTAATTGGTGCAGCCATTATGCTAAATGGAACGAGTAAAGGAGCAGTAACCGATGTAGATGGGAGATTCACTATAGAAGCTCCTGAAGATGGTCAATTAAAGATATCCTTTATTGGATACGAAACTCAACTTGTTTCTATAGAAGGAAAAACGTCACTTACAATCTCATTAAATCAATCGCAAAAGAATTTAGATGAAGTTGTGATTGTGGGTTATGGTACTCAAAAGAAGGAAACAGTAGTTGGTTCTATATCAACTATGAAAGCAACTGAAGTGGTACAAACACCGGCAACCAATTTAACTAACGCGTTAAATGGACGCTTACCCGGGCTTGTTGCCATGCAACGTCAGGGTCAACCGGGTAATGATCAATCCGAAATCTATATTAGGGGTAAAGCAACATTTGAAGCTGCCGCCTCCACACCACTCACATTGGTAGATGGAATAGAGCGTCCTTTTGGAGAAGTTGATCCAAACGAAGTGGAAACTATCACTATTTTAAAAGATGCATCTGCTACTGCGGTATATGGAGTACGTGGTGCTAACGGAGTTATTTTAGTAACCACAAAAAGGGGGATGCAGGGTAAAGCCGAAATTAGTTTTACAGCAAATACCGGATTTCAAAATCCAACCCGTAATCTTCCCTTTAAAGATGCCAATTTAGCTGCATCATTAAAGCAAGATGGCTATTATAATGACTATGGGACTTTATTCTATACTCAAAATCAATTGGCAACTATTGCACGGGTAGTGTATGGTGGTGGTAGTGAAAATGAAAAATTGCTTTATCCCAACTTAGATTGGACGAAAGAAGTAACACAAAGTAACGTACCACAACAACAATACAATTTGAATATCAGTGGAGGTACCAAATCAGTTCGATATTTTATATCCGGTGGATATTACACACAGGGGAGTTGGTTTAAAAATTTTGATCAATACTATGAAGGTGTAAAAAAATACAATAGCAATTATCAATTTGATCGTTATAATTTTCGCTCGAATCTGGATATCGATATTACCAAGAATTTTACTGCAACATTAAATCTGGCAGCTCGTATTGAAGATGTGAACAATGATATACAAGGCGGTTGGGGGTTTATTCAGCAACTATATTATAAAACGAGTTTAGATCCACCCATTTATTATCCTGGAGTTGGTTTTGCTGCAGATCAAGGTGGGGGAAATCTTATTGGTAATAGTTTAGTTCAAGGAGGATTTAATAACACGACCAAAAGCACATTAGAGTCATCTATTATTTTAAAATATAAGTTGGATTTTATAACTAAAGGGCTTTCAGCAAAAGCGAATATAAGCTTTGACAGTCAATACAATCACAATAAATCATTTTTTGAACGTCCGGATGCTTTTACACGAGATTTAAATATTACTGATAAAGCGATATATATTAAAACTCAAACATGGTATCCAATATTGGATACAGGTGATAAATATAATAATACCACGAAAAGATATGAAGAAATCGGATTGAATTATGCCCGCCAGTTTGGGAAACATGACATTACAGGTTTGCTACTTTGCAATCAGCAATTATCCACTATTGGAGCGAATACACCGTATGCATATGAAGGTATAGTTGGCAGGGCAACTTACGGCTATAATAGCAAGTATTTAGCAGAAGTGAATGTTGGATACAATGGTTCAGAAAATTTTGCCCCGGGCAAACGGTTTGGTTTATTTCCTGCATTTTCAGCCGGTTGGGTGCTTTCTGAAGAATCATTTATTAGAAATATTAATTTCATTAACTGGTTAAAGATACGTGGTTCCTATGGCGAAGTAGGAAATGATAAATTATACATTGGAGGTCAATTACAACGTTTTTTGTATTATAATGATTATGCTCAGGGATCAGGACCTATATTTGGAAATTCGGGTGTAGTTCAACCTATTATTACTGAAGGACGTATTGGTAATCCTGATGTAACCTGGGAGCGAGCTCAGAAATCGAATATAGGATTGGAAGCGAAATTTTTAAACCAAAAGATTGGGTTTACATTAGATCTCTTTCAGGAGTATCGGAATGATATTCTGCTTTCACAAACAAGCACGATACCCGGTACCCTTGGTGCGGTACTTCCAGCTGTGAATAAGGGTAGAACGTATAACCATGGATTTGAATTTGAAATATCTCATCAAGATAAAGTTGGAGACTTTACCTATCAAATAAAGGGGAATTACACTTTTGCAAGGAGTACGGTTTTATTTATTGACGAATCAAGTGCCGTAGCACCCTGGCAAAGGGCTACAGGACAACCCATCAACCAACCACTCATGTATCAATGTATTGGATTTTATCAATCCGTAGATGATATAAAAAATTCACCTTCGGAAGAAGCACTTGGTGCTAAACCGGTAGTTGGAGACAGAAAGTATCTAGATTATAATCAGGATGGTGTAATTAATGCATTAGATATGACACATTCAGGATATACTGATGTGCCGGAAATCACGTATGGTTTAAATTTAAATTGTCAGTATAAGAATTTTGATTTTAGTATCTTATTTCAAGGCGTTGATCATATTTCTATTAGCTGGATGAGTAATGTGACTGTTAATAATACTCTTTCAAATACATGGTCACCCTTCAAAACTGCCTCAGAAAATGCAGATGCTGTCTATCCAACTCCACATGCTACGTCGAGTGTAAATGATGTCCAATCTTCAGGTCCGTTAGGCAATAATATAAGTGGAAGCTATATAAAGTTGAAAAATTTAGAGTTTGGATATTCCCTTCCGAAGTCTGTATTGAAACTAATACGTATAAATGCCTGTCGATTTTATATGAATGGCGTAAATCTGGCTATTTTATATGATAAGATTAAGACCATTGATCCAGAAAGTGGAAGTGGTGGTGGAATACTTTATCCGCAAATGCAGACTATTAATTTTGGCGTTAATATCAAATTTTAAACACAAACATTATGCAATCAAACTATATAAAAAATTGGATACTTTTCCTGTTTTCAATTTTACTTTTTAATTCATGCTCCGAAGACTTTTTGGATCGTGCCCCTACTGCCGCACTTGATCAAGAGAAAACATTCAGCGATATACGTTTGGCGCGACAGTATCAAATGGCTTTGTATCAATCGTTTGTACACGGATTTAGAGGTATGCCTGGAGATCCAGGACAGTTTTCTTTGGAATTTATTTCCGATATGGATGGACACTGTATGGGGTCGTATTTTAATACTTCATGTATTGATCTGTTAGCCGGAAAATTACAGAGTAATTCATACGAAGCTGGTTATGAAGTTGAAAATAAATGGGCTAATACTTATAAATATATTCGTTCCATAAATATCTTTCTTGAGAATTATCAGAAAGTTCCTTTGAATACTGATGCAGATAAAACAGAAATGAACAGTATGGTAGGTGAAGCCTATTTTTTGCGTGCTCATAATTATTTTGAGTTGGTAAAACGTTGGGGTGGAGTGCCACCTGTTTATAAAGTTTTGACAGTTGCAGATGAACAAAAAATACCCCGTGCCAGTATTACTGCCAGTATTGACTCCATTGTTGCCGATTGTAATCGGGGTGCTGCGTTAATGGATACACAGGTATCTTCTACGCAGTGGTTAGGAAGAGCTACCAAGGGTGCTGCTATGGGATTGAAAGCGCGTGCATTGTTATGGGGTGCCAGTCCATATTGGTCTTCGCATGGTTCGGGTATGAAATATGAGGATGCAGCAAAAGCAGCATTGGATGTAATCAATCTGAATGTCTATAGCCTTATGCCAAAATACAAGGATGTATTTATGGTAAATTATAACCCTGAAGTGATCTATTTTTTCAATGATAAAGTTATGGCAACATGGCAGTTTATGAATTTTGTTCCCTATCCTTTAGGAGGTTGGAGTAATGGAAATATGCTGGCAACTCAGGAATTTGTTGATTGCTACGAGATAAAAAATGCATCAGGCCAATATGTACCTTTTGATAGAAGTAATCCTGATCATGTAGCTAATATGTATAATGCGGATAGAAGGGATCCCCGTTTCAAAGCTTCTGTGTTATACAATGGAGCGAAATGGCAAGGATTGACCTGCAGTTATTATGTAGGAGGTTCATTTGGACCCGGTTATGTGAATAATTATTATACAGGTTATAATTTTGTCAAATGGCTTGATGAAAGTGTACGAGTAGGTGGCTTGGTTGGTCAGGGAGGATCGAGACAGACAAATTGGATTTTTCTTCGTTATGCCGATATCTTATTGATGTATGCTGAAGCCCAGAATCAGGTGGGCGGTCCCAACTCGAGTGCAGATGGAAGTAATAAAACAGCCTTGTGGGCTATTAATCAGGTGAGAGAACGTGCAGGAGTAAGCGATTTGCTGTCTGGTATTTCAAAAGAAGATTTTGATGCACGCCTACGGAATGAACGTGCCGTGGAATTAGTTATTGAAGATCAGCGATATTTTGACCTGAAACGCTGGGGGATAGGCGAAGTGATGGGTCAACCAGTTCATCAGGTGATTGCTACAAAGAATGCAGATGGTAGTTTTACCTATGATTTTTCGCAGACTACAGGTCCGGTTCGATATCAATATCCCGTAAAGGATCAGTTTGACCTTTACCCCATTCCAGTCTCTGAAATAACACGAAATCCAACTCTTGTTCAAAATCCGGGCTGGCAGGATATTATGCGATAATAATATTTAATAAAGTTGCTAACTTAATGAATCAATCTTCTATATGATTAAATTGAAAAATATGAAAAAACATAAAATAGATAGCTTGCTTTTTATGCCATTAATACTTGTCATCTTTCTTATTGTACCTTTAAATGCAAATGCACAGTTTGATGAATTTCAAACCAGAAAGGATACTACATTAGAAATCGGATATAATGTGAAAAGCAAAACTGCTTCTTTTTCGACTCTTTATGGCTCAGAGATAGAAACTCATTCTACCGATAATTTGAGTAACTCCTTATCGGGATTTTTAACCGGGGTTCCTTCTCAGCAGATGGGAGGAGAACCGGGGAAAGATGGTAGTTGGCTGTTGATACGTGGTTATAGGACATTAAGTAATGGATACTCCTCCCCATTGGTGTTAATTGATAATGCTCCCGGAGATTATAGTTCACTTGATCCTAATGAAATTGAAACCATACAGGTTTTAAAAGATGCGGCAGCGACGGCTATTTATGGTCAGCGAGGTGCAAATGGTGTGATTTTGGTAACAACGAAACGTGGAAAAGCCGGTAAATTGACTATAAAATTTGATGCTCAAGCCGGAATGCAAGAATTAGTGGGACTGCCCAAGTTCTTAAATTCATACGATTTTGCACGTTTGTATAATGAAGCAAAATACAACGAAGGAAGTTTAGTTCCCTTTTATGACGCCGATGCATTAGCGAAATATAAAGATCAATCAGGGAATAATATTTATACAAATCCGAGTGTAGATTATGTAGGACAGTTTCTGAAACCCATGACTCCAACTCAACGCTATACATTAAACTTTTCCGGTGGCAATGAATTGCTGAGATACAATGTGGTGTTGGGTACAATGATGCAGGATGGTTTTTACAAATATGCAGTGAATGATCCCAAATACTCTACTAACGCGAGTTCTACCCGTTATAATTTACGATCGAATTTAGACATTCAGTTAAACAAACGACTTAAAATATTATTCAATTTAGCGGGGCAACTCATTACCTATAAATCGCCTTATGGAGGTACAGCCGCTATTTGGGGCGAAATAATGCATGAACGCCCCAATGCCTATCCAATTTTTACTCCTTCGGATAACTTAGGTGGTACATCCACTAATTTTAATAATCCCGTTGGGTTGATGTCCCGTTCAGGATTTACACAGCAGAATGACAGAAACCTGCAAGTAAATGTTCAGGCAACTCAACAACTTGATTTTTTGACGAAAGGGTTATCTGTAAATGTTGCAGCAGCCTACAATGGATATAATTCATATGGATTGCAGGAATCGCAACAATATGCAGTTTATTCTGTTGATGCCACTTTATTGGAGACGAAATACGGTGAAGACAAGCCTTTACAGGTTGGTACTGATTTAAGTAACACCATGAATTATACAAGTTCTATGTGGTCAACATTAAATTATGACCGAACTTTAGGAAATCATGCCATTCATGCATCCCTTTTAATGAATTTTGACTCTAAAAACCTTCCTAAGTTTTCACCTTATGTAAACCTGAATTATGGTGCTAATCTCAATTATGGTTATTTGGACAGGTATTTTTTAGGAGGCTCCATAGTTTCATCAGGAAGTGATAACTATGCACCCGGAAATCGATTTGGCACATTCTATTCCATTTCAGGTGCTTGGGATATACACAACGAGTCTTTTGTAAAGGATGTTGATGCAATTAGCCAATTAAAAATCAGAACATCCTATGGTTTAACAGGGAATAATGGACAGCCATCTGATGCTAATCGTTATCCCTATGAAACCCAGTTTCATTCTACCTGGCCTACTTTCGGAGTAAACCCGAGTGCTGTGCAGGGTACGAATGAATCTCAAACAGGAAATCTTTTTTTTACTTGGGAGAAAGCCAAACAATTTAATGTAGGTCTGGATGCAGAGTTTTTTAAAAAAGTGTATTTGACAGTTGATTATTTTACCGATCATCGGTATGATATTTTGGCAAATCCTTCCAACAGGCTTCCCGATATCTTAGGTTATTCTCTTTCATATGCCAATATTGGTATAGTAAATACCAGCGGTTTTGAAGCAGCACTTGGGATCAATCATTCAAGTCGTGATTTTAATATCCATGCAGAATTGAATACATCGTTTTCTCATAATAATGTAATTGAAAATGGGGAAGTTGCAGGTCTTTCACCAAACCAACAAAATATTGGAAATCCCAGTTATGGAATGTGGGGTTTAAAAGCGTTGGGATTTTTCAATGATGCCGCTGACATTGCCAATAGTCCGAAACAACAGTTTGGAACGTATGCTCCCGGTGATGTAAAGTATGCAGACTTAAATAATGATGGTATTATTGATGGACGAGACGCAACGCGGATTGGAGGTGACGGAATTCCTGAACTAACCACTGCCGGAAATATAAAAATTACATACAAAGGGATTGATCTGGGTGTACAAGTGGTAGGTGAATTCAACCGAAGTGTATGGATACCGAGTGAATTTAATAATGCCATACCGACAGGCGGTAAATTGACTGATGCCGCTAATCTACGTTGGGCGAATTATACGGATCCTGTTTCGGGTGAAGTGATCGATACGCGAAATCAAGCACAGTATCCAAGATTGCTTACAACTGTTTCCATAAATAATACACAGAGTTCAACTCTTTTTATACGGAGTGCAGATTTTATTCGTATTAAGAATATTGAAATCGGTTATACACTTCCTAAATTGTTGATGGGAAAAATTGGAATAGAAAGCGTACGATTTTATGTAAATGGGTACAACCTGGCATTACTTTATGACCAATTAAAAATTGGAGATCCTGAATACCCCGGTGCATGTATATGGGGTTATGGTAAAACCCGAATTATCAGTGTTGGAACATCCGTGAAATTCTAAACAGAGAAAAAACTATAAAGTTATGAAATATAAAATATTAGCAAAAAGCTTATCGCTACTATTGGTTATGTTATTCACATCGTGTGAAAGCATGTTGGACAAAGAGTATGATGTACAATTGGGGAAAGATCAGATATTGAATAATGTTGACCTTATGACCGGGTTGCAAAGTAATATTTATTATTACCTGCCCAGAAACAATGGAGCTTCTTTCAATTGTATCAGTTCTGCCATGTTGGATTGTGCTACTGACGATGGCATGGAATCAAGCAACACTTCGGATATTCATAAAATGACGAATGGAGCATGGAGTCCATTAAATGTTGTTGATGATCAATGGTATCAACTATATGCAGGTATTAGAAAATGCCAAGCGTTTTTTTATTATGTTGGACAAACAAATGTTATACCAAATGATTCGATTCTGGGTAATGACGGAAAACCAACGGACCAATCCCAACTTCGGAATCGATTAATTGGTGAAACCTATTTTTTACAAGCCCTGTTCTACTTTGAATTAATCAAGCGATATGGCGATGTGCCAATGATCACAAAAATGCTCAACCCTGTTTTGAGTGAATTAGACGTCCCACGCACCCCATATAATCAAATAGTAGATTCAATTGTTAGTTGGTGCGATAAAGCAGTTCCTGTTTTACCGATACAATATTCGGATGCTTCAAAAGGAAGGGCTAACAAAGGGGCTGCTTTAATGCTTAAATCCCGCACTTTACTCTATACTGCAAGTCTATTGAATAATCCAACAAATGATATTTCAAAATGGGCATTCGCTGCAAAAGCTGCAAAAGATGTAATTGACTTAAGTGAAAACAATGGCAATACTTATACTTTAAACGCCGCATTTGATGCTCCTTTTTTTACGGTATTTGATAAAGAAATAATACTTCCTTGTGCGTATGCAAACCGAAGTGATATAGAATCAATGAATATTCCGAACGGATATTCCCGTGGACAAGGACACACAAATCCAACCCAGAATCTGGTAGATGCCTTTGAGATAAAAGTGAATGGGGTTTATGTACCCTACGACCCTACAAATCCAGCTCACGAAGCCAAAATGTACTCGACAGACCGCGATCCACGTTTAGCTGGAACAGTCCTTTATAATGGAACATTATTCAAAGCCAGGAATGTTGAGACTTTCGTAGGAGGTTTGGATGGTCTCAATAAAACCATCGATTATACCAAAACCGGATATTATTTAAAAAAATTCGTTAATCCGACTATCAATTTAGATGAGAATGGTACCAGTTTACGTTCATGGATTTTATTTCGTTACGCTGAGGCATTATTAAATTATGCTGAAGCACAAAATGAAGCTCTTAGTTCACCAGATGCTTCTGTTTATCAGCGGTTAAGTCAGGTGCGTGTCAGAAGCATGGGTGCTGCCGGCAACCTTGATCCTTCGTTGGGTTGGACTCAAGATCAAATGAGGCAACGTATTCGTAATGAGCGTCGTGTAGAATTTGCATTCGAGGAACATCGCTTTTGGGATTTACGTCGATGGAATATTGCTAATGAGGTGTTGAATAAACCGATTTATGGTATTAATATTTCGAATGGCACAGCATCTGCAACTAAAGTTCGTTTTAAAGTGGAAGACCGGGTATTTGATGCTAAAATGAATTTATGCCCTATTTCGCAAAATGCAGCGTTGAAAGCTCCAACAACTGGACAGACTAAAGGGTGGTAAATTAGTAGGTAGTAAGTAGTTTATAGTAGGTAGTCTATTAGTTTATAGTTGGTTAATATACAGCAACTGATATTCTCATTTGTAATGCTGATTTAATATTTAAAATATGAAATTTAAGGTTGAATATATATATTAGTTTTTTTAGGTAGAGTTTTCTTATTAACAAATTGTTTATTGAATTCAACAGCCGTTGTCTTTGGGCAACGGTGGTTGTTTGAAATTTATTAAAAAATTCAAGTTGACAAAAAATGAGTTGTAAATTTTATAAATAAATATACTTTCTTGATAGGATTTTCCCTTTCTTCTATTAAGGAAATAAATAAGTAGAGGGAAATTATAAATTTATTATTATGAAAACAAAAATTTTTACTTTATTAAGCTTTTTCTTATTAAGCTTTTTGGCTATGGCCGAGAACAAACCTGCTGGTGTTTTTGCCAATTTTGAAACTGTTATGCCTGCAGGATACAATGTGGCTTGGGGATTGATTACAGATCCTGAAGCATATTCTATTGTTGATAATCCGTTAATTGATGCAACCAATGTAAGTCCAAAGTGTTTAAAGATAATACAAAAAGCGGATTTTAAACCATGGGGCTCTTATTCATGGTTTGTTGTGAATATGGATATGACACCAGGTGATTCAATGATTGTAGCCAGAACATCTGCGAAACATTACTTGCATGTTAAGTATCTCTCTAATGTTGTAAGCCAACGCATGGCATTTTCTTTTGTTGCTGGTGCAGGTAAGTCATTTCAATCTCAACAAATTGTCACTGTAACAGGTAAATGGGTAGATGCTGTTTTTGATTTAGATGTTGAAGGAAATCAACTTACAACAGCTGCTGAATTCGGAGTTAATTCAAATCTTGATTTTGAGTGGTTTCCCGGTGACCTTGCTAATCAAACAACTTATATAGACGATATTGAAATTACCGATAATGCTACACCAAGAATTTACGCATTGCCTGAAAAAACTTTAGCAAATTTTGAGACAGTTACTCCTACAACAAATGCAGCTGGAGGAAATATCACTGATCTGGCAGCTGTAACAGTAGTTGATAATCCTGCATCGGATGCAACTAATTCAACAGCAAAATGCTTAAAGGTATTGCAAAAAGCAACATACCAACCATGGGCGAGCGGTGACTTATATTATGCAGGATTAGCGATGTCGCCAACTGTGGCTTTTGATAATACAAACGCATCTCATTTCCTACATTTCAAGTATTTAAGTAATGTAACTGGAGCAACTATTAATGTAGAACTTGTGGATAATACAGCTAATCTTTTTGATTTTCCAATTACTGTTAGTACTACAGGAAAATGGGTAGAAGCTGTAGTAGACTTAAGTGGGACTGATTATACACTTGCTAATATTACAGAAATCGATTTAAGTCCTAATAATACTTATCAAACAAATGGTCATACTGCCGACGAAATTACTTATTTTGACGAAATTAAAATTAATAATATTGCAACTACAGGTGGTACAACTGCTGTTTCAACTGTTTCCTCTGACAATATTTCACTATTTCCAAGTATTGCCAGAGAAGTTTTAAATATTAGTGGAATTACTGTACCAACTACTGCCAGTATCTACAATTTAAATGGGAAACTGGTGCAAACAAAAATATTAATTAATGGTATGAATCAACTCAATGTAAGTAATTTGACAAACGGTATTTATATTGTCAAATTACAGACAGCGAATAATATGGTTGCAAAGAAATTTGTCAAACAATAATTTTGATAGAATATATCATCATTAATCATCTTTTTTAGAGTCATTTATAAAGCGTTGGCAGTTTGCAACGAATAATTATTGCAAACTGCCAATTAGCTTATTCCAAGTTTTTTTTTCAGAACTGTTTTAATTAACGGTTTATTTTTTCAGAAAATAATAAAACCGAAACTTTCTAAACACAAAGAAGTTGAATGTCGAAGTTCAGTCATTTTTACAATAATCTAATAATGTTATTTCAATATCTACAATTGAAAATATAAAATATAAAAAAATCAGGCAAATTAAAAATAAAAATTGATTTTTTCGAACCATTTAAAATGACGTATCTCCAAACAAAACCGAAAGTAATTTCAATAGTACCATAAAAAACAATGCACATAATGAAAAAATTAAATTTTAAATCTAAATTCAACGTAATATCACTGCTGACATTTGCTATGTTGGTATTTTTAGTAAGTTGTAAAGTAACTGAAACTCCGGTTACATTCGAAAAGAAAATAATCGAATTCAAGTTCCTGAAAACAAATAATCCGGCTTTGAAGTCAGATTCCCTAGTTGGAGTAATAAACGATACAACACATACAATTACAGTACCAGTCGGTCAATTTGGTGTAGATGTAAGAAGTTTAACGCCTACATTTAATGTTTCAAATCTTGTTTCCATTGCAATAGGCAAAACTGCTCAGGAAAACAATAAAACTGCCAATGATTTTTCAAGTCCGATGGTTTATACGCTTACAGCGGTAGATGGATCAACACAGGATTATTCGGTCAATGTGAACTTACCCGAATATTCGCTGTGCAAACTTCAAAATATATCTTTTAAAAGTGCATTTAATAACAATCTGGCTTTTGATGTAAAAGGGATTATCAATGATACTACACACATGGTGAACATTGTAATGCCAATAGGTACTGATATAACAGCATTAAAAGCGAGTTTTGCAATTTCAACAAAAGCCTCTGCAAGTATAGGTGGTATTATGCAAGTCAGCGATGTAACAGTCAATGATTTTACTACACCTAAAATACTAATTGTTACATCTGTCGATGGGACCAAAACTCAAGAATATACGATCAACGTAACAGTTGAAAATATAATGAGCTATACTATAACATCAATAACAGGCGCTAATTCTTTCGCACCAGTAAATGGTTCGGTAAGGAATTTAACTATTACTGGACCGGGTATTACAGATGCTGTTATGACGGCATTAGCGACTAAAAATTTTGACATTAAAGGAACATTATTGATAACCGGAACTAAGATTACTAAAACTTTAGGTTTTCTGGATAAAATTAGCTGTAAAGGAGATATTGAACTTATAAGTAACGCATTACTCGTTGATGCTTCAGGATTTACTAACTATACACACATTGGTGGAGATTTAATAATTGACAGTAATGCTAAATTTAAACCGACAAACCCGGGTGGGTTAAGTAATATAGTACGGGTTGATGGTAAAGTCAGAATTGTATGTCCAAATATTATTAATAATAGTTTAGCTTCGTTGAACTATGTTGGAGGTGATTTTGATATTGAAGGTGGAGGTAAGACTATTCAATTATTGAATTTCAACGGCATGGCTTTGAAATATGTGGGTGGAAACCTTATTTTAACTAATAATTGGTTCTTGTCAGACTATGAGGCTCTTAAATCCATCACTTCAGTTGGGGGTAATATTACTATCACCGGTAATAATTCAGCAAACCCAACTGCACCTACTGATAATATAGTCAGTTTTGTACAATACTTAAAAGACAATAATGCATTGACCGGAACTTGTGTAGTTACTATAGCTGCTTGGGATGGTACTGCTGTAGCGTTTTAATAAAATGAAATGAAACAAAATGTGTGGAGTTCAGTTAGGTACTAAAATTTAATCAGCTGAAATACGATATTAAATACAAATCTACAGGCAAGTTAATTCTTATTTTAATAGGAAGTTACTTGCCTGTTGAATTTAGGGTTATTCTTTTTGAATAGAATTAATAAAAGCATTGAGACAATTAAGCTATTTATTAAACCGAAAGCTGGTATTTGATTTTATTTTACAATTGTTTTTCTTGAAATTTCGATAAATTGCATTGCATTGCATTGTTAGCCAATATAATTCAATAATCATCAAGATAGATCAGCTGTTTAAATTGCAGAACGAATTAACGCTACTAGTTTATTCACAATTAGTTGGAATGATTTAGGCTGAAATCAAGGATCGAAAGATCAAAATGAATGATGATACATCTCGCTTGGTAGTTTAAAGTATCCCTAAAGTAATAAGTCTTTCAATAACACCAAGTAGTTCAGAAATGATTGTTTAGTATGACATCAATAACATTGGCGAGTAACGATGTCAGGTCTCAACTCTAAAAATTAATTTAATAAATCATGAAAAAATTATTATTTTTATTATTATCCCTGATTGTGCTGCAATCCAATGGACAAATTTCTAAGATAGCTAGCATTTCAGGGAAAAACTATATTGAATATTTGGGGTTACCCTATTTAAATTATGGTATTCAAGGACGTATTGATGATTATATTGGAACCTGGCCATGCAATACGACGTATAAATCTACAATTTATCAATACTTTCAAAAAACAAGTGAAGCAGGTTTTCGTGATCTTATAGTAAGTGTCCCCTGGTCATGGATAGAAACGTCTGACAATGTATTTAATTTTAGTTATGTTGATACCTTAATACAAAATGCAAACAGGTACAACCTCAGACTTCAAATGGAATGGTTTGGATCAGATGTTTGTGGTTATTCTAGCGCACCTGGTTATATTTTAAATAATCATTCAAGCTATCCACTAATTTCAACTACTACACAATGGGCTCCTTTGGATCTTAGTAATTCAAATCTGATAACAAAAGAAACCCGAGCTGTAGCTGCCCTTATGGCGCATTTAGCAACCTATGACGTGACTCATAGGGTTATGATGCTTCAGATAGAAAACGAACCGGATGGTAGTGGGGTAATGGCACAATTATGGGCTGGAAATCAGAAATCAGCAGCATTAAATTTGATGAATAAAATAGGACAAACGGTTCATTCGAGTGCTGCTAATATGGTTACAAGGGTAAATCTGACCGGCTGGGCTGCTGCAAAAGACACATCAGATTATAAAGGACTTGACGGAATTGATATTGTTGGTCGTGATATGTATCAAGACAACTTATCAATTTTTTTATCAGGTTCTGGATATTTAAATTGTTCTTGGAATGTAAACTATACGCCCGAAAATGGAGCGTTATATAGCAATAATATTAACCTGGTTTGTGCATCCTTTCAAGCAGGGAGTGGCTATCTTAATTACGAACTAAGAACAACTGGGTCGAGAACAAGTCAATACGATTTAGGTCTATATAGAAGTACCACCGGAAATGATTGGATTATAAGAGATGGAACATTGAATGTTGGTTATATCTATTGCAACAATCCAACCCCCAGAGCTGAAGTAGTCGGGACTGAAGTGACAGCTTTTAACCAGATGATTTATAAGGCTGATAAGAAAATAGCACTGTGTTCTGCTCTAAAAAAAATTGCAACGTTTAATAGGTCAAATTCAACTGGAGCTATTAACGAAATTGCTGTTATATCACCATATACAATCAACTATTATTCGCCGACAGGTGGAGAAGCTTTATCCCTGGTAGACACTACCGGAAAAATAATTTTAATGAGTCTGAAGGATGGAAGTTCTTTTACCTTTAACACTCTCCCAACTAACTTTCAGTACTCGGTTGGTTGGTTTGACCCTCAGAATAACTGGCATCAAACCAGATCAGGTAGTATTTTAAATAAGACTATCCAATTAAACGCCAAAGAAGTAGCCCTTTTAACCGACAGAACTTTTGTTAATGAAGATCCGACGTCTGTTGAAAGTGTCAGAAACAGTGGTTATTTATTATCTCAGAATGTGCCAAACCCTTTTTATCAGACAACTACGATAAGCTATAATTTACCTTTAGGTTCTCTCGAAGCTGATTTGAAAGTGTTTAACATTCAAGGGGCTCTTGTAAAAGCGATTCGCATTAAGGGAAATGGAAATGGAATTGTTAGTTTTGTTAGAGGCGAGCTTGTAAATGGGATGTATATATATACTTTAAATGTTGATGGAAGAGTGATTGATACTAAAAAAATGATTCTTATTTAAACGAGAAGTTTTGATTTCGTTTAGTTTATATCCATTTTTTTTTGAATTTAAAATTTCGTTAATTATATTATGTAGTTTGAATCATAGAATTCTTACAGAATCAAAAAAAAATCATATTAAGAATGAAGCTGTTTACGATTTATATGATTTCATTGGTATCCGTTATCTGTTTTGCAAATAGCAAATTTCAGGTTCAATCAACCATTATGTGGCAGGATAGACCTGCAAAATTATGGAATGAAGGAACTCCAATAGGCAATGGACAATTGGGAGGAATGGTATATGGTGGTATAAAGTATGAAAAGATTAAAACCAACGATGATACATTTTGGTCGGGTGTACCCCGGAATTTACAAAAACCTCAAGCAGCTCAATACATTCCTATTATTAGAAAATTGATATTTGAAGATAAAACAACTGAAGCTCAGAATTTGATAGACTCCAAAATCCTTGGCGTAAACAATGAGTGTTATATGCCACTGGCTGATATATTATTGGAAATTAATGACAGTTTGCCTGTAACCAATTACCGACGAGAATTGGATTTGAATAAAGCTGTCGTTACAATCACTTTTACTCAAAATGGGATTGATTTTAAAAGAGAAATATTCGCGTCAAACCCAGATCATGCAATTGTAATAAGGCTTTCTGCAGATAAATCACATGCAATTAATTTGAAAGCCGGCTTAGTGAGTTCAGTTAAGTATAATACCAGGGTTGAAGGTACTCAAGTCATTATTAATGGACAAGCACCGAGTCATGCCTATCCTCATTATGAAGGAAAAAAAGAAGCGGTTTACGATGAACGTGGTGGGATGCGCTTTGAGGGGCGATTGATAGTGAAGCAGAATGGCGGGATGCAGATTAATAATAATCAGAAAGTAGAAGTAAAGCAAGCTAATTCAATTCAAATTGTGTTTGTAGAAGCTACAAGTTACAATGGATTTAATAAAAACCCTTTTACAGAGGGTAAAGATGAGAAAGAGTTATGCATTAAAAAGTCAAATCAAATAAACAGCAAGGATTTTAGCGAATTGTATCGATCCCATGTGAAAGATTATTCAAGACTTTTTAATCGTGTGAGTATCGATTTAGGAAATTCAGAAGACACAACACTTCCAATAAATAAACGGATAGAGAATTATAAAAAGGGATCTGATCCATCACTAACTGCATTGTATTTTCAGTTTGGAAGGTACTTGATTATTTCGTCTTCACGACTTGGTACTTTGCCTGCTAATTTACAAGGAATCTGGAACGATGATATGCAACCTGCATGGAGTTCTAATTGGACGACGAATTGTAATGTAGAAATAAATTATTGGCCTGTAGAAGTCGCAAATCTATCAGAATGTCATCTTCCATTGATTGAATTAACCCGTAATGCTGCGGTTGATGGGGCTAAAACGGCTAAGAATCTATATAATGCAAGAGGTTGGATAGTACATCACAATTTGGATTTATGGCTCTCAACATGGCCAGTTGGAGGTTCGGGTCAATGGGCGATTTATCAGGTTGGTGGTGCCTGGTTATGTCAACACATCTGGCAACATTATTTATTTACATTAGATAAGCAGTTTCTCCTAGATAACTATGACTTATTGAAAGGAGCATCGCTTTTTTATATTGATGCTTTGCAAAAAGATAAAGCAGGATTTTTGGTAACAAACCCATCGGTTTCATTCGAAAATACATTTAAAAAACCTAATGGAGAAACCGGCTGGGCATGTATGGGTTCTGCTCAGGATATGCAAATCATTCGAGCTCTCTTTGAAAACACAATGAAAGCAGCAGAAATACTTAAAGATAATGACTTTAAAAAGGAAATTGAAAGCATCTATAACAAATTAGCTCCTATGAAAATTAGTCCAACTACAGGACGATTGCAAGAGTGGAACGATGACTGGGAAGCGGCAAATCTTTATAGTGGTCAAGTTGGACATGGTTGGGCATTGGTAGAAAGTGATTTAATTACTTTACGTAAAACTCCCGACTTAGCAAAAGCATTTCGTAGAACCATGGAATATCGTAGACTGGGTGCATATTACAATAGCGGCAGTTGGACTGGCGCTTTCCCAGCTAACTTTTGGATAAGATTGGAGGAAGGAGATAGTGCCCAGCAAATCATTGAAAGACATTTCCAGCAGGCGTTAGCTACAAATTTAACGTCTAATTTTAATGCCGGTGGAGTCAGGGATGGCATGTCTTGGCAAATAGATGGGAACCTGGGAATAACAAGAGCTATAGCCGAAATGTTGCTACAAAGTCATGCTGGTGAAATAAATCTGTTGCCGGCTCTTCCCTCCAAATACCCAACAGGCTTTGTAAAAGGACTTCGGGCACAAGGGGCATGTACCGTTGATATTGAATGGAAAGATGGAAAACTAATGAAATCTGTCATCAAATCAGATAAAGGTGGAACTTATATGCTTCGGTACAAAGAAAAAATCAAACAAATAGTGATTAAACCAGGAGAGTCATACGTTGTAAATTCTCTATTAAATGAAATTAAATGAAATTAAATATTTGATTATGAGAAGAATAAAAATAAAATTATTTCGAAAACTGACTTTAGGAATAGTATTTCTTTTTGCTATTTTAATTAAGATAGATGCAATCAATGTCCCTAATGGACAAGTTAAAATTTTATTTATCGGAAACAGTTTTATTTACATGAATGACATGCCTGGTATGTTTAAACAAATAGCCACTAATGCAGGAAAAAGCGTAATTGTTGATCAATGTCTTTGGGGAGGTCAATCTTTACAAGGTTTTTGGACAGATTCAACACAAATTGGATTAAATAAAATAAAAAGCCAGGCCTGGGATTATGTTGTCCTGGAAGGATGGGGAATTGAAATTGATCCGGCTACCGATATGAAAAATTATGGCACTTTATTTATGGATGAGATTCATAAATTATATCCCAATGCAATTGTACTAATGTATATGGTGCATAGTTGCAGTACTCCTTACCCTGACTATAATACGATGAATGCTCAACAGGCGATATTCGAATCCGTTGCAAAAGAAAGACCTTATGCTGAGTTAGTGCCTGTTGAATGGGCATGGAGACAAGGGTATATTGATAATCCTAGTGATTTATATTGGCGTGATTATAATGATAAATGGCATCCCGGTCCAAACCGTAGTTACATTTCTGCTTTGTCGATGTATTCTACAATCTATCTGACAACACCTATTGGTCTGACCTGGAATGCAACCGTACCACCTCCAACAATTGGATTTCCGTTGAATATTACTGCAGGTGAGGCATTAACGATGCAAACATTAGTGTGGAATTCCTTGAAGAGTTATTCAACGATTAAATCTGTCTTCTTTTCATATACAAAAGTTAATATAAATGTAGTCACTCCTGGAACGAATGCTAGTTTGTGTGTGGGCGATTCAGTAAGCTTTGGTTATCAGCCTATTCCAGGCTCATGGTCTTGGTCTGGGCCAAATAATTTTACCTCGACCGATCGGGAGATCAAATTTCAGGATGCTTCAGTCAGTCAATCAGGCAACTATGTGGCTACTTATACCAGTCCTACGGGAGTTGTTTCCACACAAACATTTACAATTACAGTAAATATAAAACCCGCAATTAGTCCTTTTGTCCAAATAGCAAATGGCACTTGGTCTCAATTAGCAGATAATACTGCTATCGAAGGACAATCACTCAAGTTTAGTCCTTTGCCCAGAGTTGCTACAGGTTGGAGCTGGACAGGCCCCAATGGATTTACATCAATACTAAGAGAACTATCTATTCCTGTTGTTTCACAATTAAATGAGGGTATTTACATAGTGACATATACAAATGCAGGTGGGTGCTCAGATACATTTTCTTTTAATATCTCTGTACAGTCTACGGCATTAAATTACATACCTGATGACTTAGACTTTGTTCAAATTTATCCAAATCCTGTGCAACGGTTTTTATTTATAAAAAATGCCGATAATGCACATATTTCGATTTCTGACATTAGCGGACATGAAATACTCAATGAAAATTGCGGAAATCAAGCTTCAGAATTTGCTATTGATGTAAGTTGGATGCTAAAAGGGTTTTATTTTATCAAGGTTATGCACAAAAATAATTGTCTTACAAAGAAGTTCTTGAAAATATAAAAAGAAATATGCATTCAAAAATAATCCTTACAATTACATTCATCTTATCATTCAACACTAGTTTTGCGCAAGATAATACCCGCAAAACCGTTTTGTTGGATGAGGATTGGAAGTTCACATTGGGCGAAATACCAAATGCAGCTGCAATTAATTATAATGATTCAGCGTGGGAAACAGTTTGTGTCCCTCATGATTGGGCCATTACCAAACCATTTGATTTGAATCAGGATATGCAGTGGGTGCAGGTGAAAGAAGATGGCGATAAAGAAGCTAAATTACGAACCGGGCGCACCGGTGCACTTCCCATTTTTGGAGTCGCCTGGTATCGAAAAAACATCCAAATTTCTGCATCAGATAGTGGAAAATGTTTTTTTGTGGAATTTGATGGTGCCATGAGTCAGGCAAAGATTTATTGTAACGGTGAATATGTAGGCGAATGGCCTTATGGATATAGTTCTTTTTCCTTTGAATTGACAAAGTTTTTAAGAGTCGGACAAAAAAATGTTCTTGCAGTTCGTTTGGAAAATAAACCTGAATCCTCACGCTGGTATTCCGGTGCCGGTATTTACCGAAATGTAAGATTGCTAACTACAAATCCAATTCATGTGGGGCATTGGGGGACGTATATTACTACTCCAATCATAAATGAAAAAAAAGGAACAGTTTCTATTCAAACAATGGTTCTAAACCAGTCTCAGACTTCGGAAAAAGTGGAACTTGTTACCGATATTTATAATCCGAAAGGTGAAAAAGTAGCATCGTCCAAAACATTCAAAATTGTTATAGGCGAAGACCAATTTATTCAATCGCTAGAGGTTAAAAATCCGATGCTGTGGGATATTCACTCACCGGTAAGATACCGTGCTATTAGTCAGATTTATATTGGAAAAGTTTTGAAAGATACTTACGAAACGACATTTGGATTCCGAACCATTCTATTTGATAAAGATAAAGGGTTTTTTCTGAATGGAAAACATGTAAAATTGCAGGGAGTTTGCCTTCATCACGATTTAGGTCCGTTGGGTGTAGCGGTTAATTACCGGGGCACCCAACGTCAACTGGAGATTATGAAAGAAATGGGATGCAATGCCATTCGTACGTCCCATAATCCTCCATCACCTGAGTTGCTTGAAATCTGTGATAGTATCGGATTGATGGTCATGGATGAGTCATTCGATGAATGGAAAAATGGTAAAAACATAAATGGATATAACCGCTTATTTGATGATTGGGCTGAAAAGGATATGGTGGCCATGATTCACCGTGACAGAAACCATCCATCAATTATTATGTGGAGCATAGGGAATGAAATCAGAGAGCAGGAAGAAGTTAATGGCAAAACCAAAGCACAGTTTTTAGTAGATATTTGTCACAGAGAAGACCCCACTCGTCCCACAACTGCCGCTTTCGATCGACCGGATGCTGCTATTAAGAATGGATTAACAGATGTGGTTGATTTAGTTGGATTTAATTATAAACCGTTTATATACAAAAAAGTACATTCCAACCATCCTAATTATAAAATATATGGAAGTGAAACGGCTTCTACCTTGAGTTCTCGTGGTGTGTATAAATTTCCGGTGAAGGAAAATAAAAATCCCTGGTACGATGATTATCAAACATCAAGTTATGATCTTGATTACGCACCCTGGGCTTCCACTCCTGATACGGAATTTGCCATGCAGGATGAATGTGATTTTATTATGGGTGAATTTGTTTGGACCGGTTTTGATTACCTGGGTGAACCCACACCTTACAATGAAGGTACACCAGCCAAAAGTTCCTATTTCGGAATTGTTGATTTGGCCGGATTGAAGAAAGACCGCTTTTATCTTTATCAAAGTCGTTGGAGTACAATGCCTGTTTTGCACCTGTTGCCACATTGGAACTGGGAAGGAAAAGAAGGTGATACGATTCCTGTTTTTTGCTATACCAATTATCCGAAAGTCGAACTTTTTGTCAATGGGAAAAGTATGGGAGCGAAATCCAAAAGCACTATCGGTAAATACGAGAAATATCGTTTAGTGTGGAAGGATGTGATTTATCAGCCGGGAGAAATCAAAGCAGTAGCTTATGATAATAAAGGCAATGTGCAGAAAACAGAAATCATTAAAACCGCAGGAACTCCTGATAACATTAGACTTACGGCTGACAGAAATACCATTCATGCAGATGGAAAAGACTTATCATTCGTGACAGTTGAAATTACAGATAAAGATGGAAATCTTTGTCCCAACGCTCAACGATTGCTTTTTTTTAAAACTGAAGGAGCAGGAATCTTGAAAGCCTTATGCAATGGTGATCCAACTGATTTAACTTCTTTCGCTTCAAACTATATGAAAGTATTTAACGGCAAACTGGTAGCCATTGTCAATTCAGGCAAATCAACAGGAGAAATAAAACTGACAGTTTCGGGAGAAAAGCTATCGACCAAAGAAATTATAATACAATCAAAGAAATAAATAAACTTATGAAAATAAATAGTGTATTGAACCTGCTTTTAATTTTTGTTTTGTTCTTAGCAGGTACTACTTATGCTCAAAGATTAAATATTTCGTTAAACGGAAATTGGGATTTTGCAATTGACAAAGATAATATTGGTGAAAATTCTAATTGGAAAAATTCATTGCCAACGCAAGCAGTCGAAGTAAAAGTGCCTCATACTTTTAATTTAATGACCGGTTTGGAAGATTATGCCGGAAAAGCATGGTATCAGCGTTTGTTTGATGTGCCGGTTGAATGGAAAACAAAATCCATTAGGTTAGTTTTTGAAGCTGTATATCACGACGCCACTGTTTTTGTAAACGGAGTTAAAGTTGCAGAACATAAAGGTTCTGGCTATACACAGTTTACAGCAAACATTACTAATGCTTTGAAATATGGCCAAATCAACAAATTAGTGGTATTAACTGATAATACTTATTCCGAACTGAATTTGCCCTATAAAAGATCATTTGATTGGGTGAATGATGGTGGAATAATACGTGCTGTAAAAATGATTGTAAGCGATATGCCTTCAATCCGTTATGCACACATTTCGCCAATTGTCAATTTCACTGATACTACCGGCACTCTTAAATTTGCCGTTAAGTTGAACGAAGAAAAATTTAATCAGGCTGTTTTTGTTATAAATGCAACTGATTGGAAAACAGGTGAATTGTTATTCCAAAAAGAAATAAAACAGAAGAAAAATGGAACTGAATTTGTTTTTTCAGTACAGACAGGAAAAGTGAAATTATGGGACTTATTCCAACCCAATTTATATAATATCATTGTTGAGGTTAAAAATCAGAAGACTACTTCCGACATTTATAAAACAAGGATTGGATTCAGGGAGATTAAACAGGTCGGACAGGATTTAATGCTGAACCGCAAGAGAGTCCGTCTTCCGGGAATAGAACATATGCCCGGGAGTCATCCTGATTATGGCAGTGCTGAACCTACGTGGGTTATGGATAGTGTGATTAGCCTGTTCAACGATTTAAACATTAAAACAACTCGGTTTCATTGGGAGGTTGATGAATATTATATTGATAAACTGGATGAAAACGGCATATTATTGCAGGCAGAAATACCCTGGTGGCAACAACCTGATCTTTTGACATCCGGATTGATGAAAGTGGCCAAACAGCAATTGACGGAAATGATTGAAAGAGACTTTAACCACCCATCGATTTTTGCCTGGGGACTGTCAAATGAAGTAGGTCACAAAGGGTTTTCGGATATTGACACCTTAAAAGCATTTACCAAAAAGCTGGATCAATCAAGGTTTGTAAATGTCACTGAGAATTCATTGGGCATATTGTATGAAAAAGATTACTCGGTTGCGGGTGATATCCTCACCTGGAATGAATATACAGGCACATGGTTTGATTTCGGAAAGGATTCGTTGTTAATCCCCAAATTGAAAAAAATTGAAAAGGATCTGCCCGGAAGGGCGTTACTGATTACAGAGCATGGATTATGCGAGCCGGCCTTTGTTGGCGGTGATCAAAAACGGATTACAACAATGATTTTCCATTACAACGAATGGGCAAAACACCCCTTTATCATGGGATGTATTTACTTCTGCCTTTCTGACTACAGGACTCAAATGGGAGAAGATGGTTCAGGAAGATTCAAAACCAGAATTCATGGAATTACAGATATGTTCCTGAAGAAAAAATCGTCCTATGCGGTATATAAAAATTTAACACGGCCAATTGAAATCCTGAAAGTAAAAAAAACAAACGAAAGCACAGTAGATATCGAGCTTCTTAATAAAGATGCCTTGCCTTCATTTTCCTGTGAAGGATTTATTTTCAGGTATCTAACCAGATCGGGTGAAATAAAGAATATAGCTATCCCCGTAATGAAACCGGGGGGAAAGAAAATAATAACATGTGAGAATGTTGCCGACAGGTATGATTTCAAAATTATTGCACCAAACGGAGTCTTCGTAAATGGCTATCCTAACGATAAATAATATTGAGGATTAAATATAATTGCTAAATTTAGAATTAATGTACGAACTAGTTAAAGCATGGGAAGAGGATGTTATCGTCCATTCAGAACGGATCGAAGGAATAATACAATTGTTATAGATTCTTTGAAACAACAATAGAAATTATAATACAATCAACAAAAAAAATCATCAATTATCACCATGAAAAAAACAATCGTATTCCTAAGCCTAGTGTTGTCATTTACAGTTTATTCAATAAATGTAAATAGTCAAAATGTGACTTTGCCTGGTGTGATTGGCAGTAACATGGTTGTGCAACAAAATACGCTAACAAATCTATGGGGTTGGGGTCCTGCTAACCAGGTAGTTTCTATTTTTGCAAGTTGGGGGCAATCAACTACTGCTACAGCAGATTCAAATGGGAAATGGACGGCTAAATTACAGACACCTAAAGCTGTTCCCGGAGAAAACCAAACAAAATATACTCTGACTTTTATAGGTAAAAATAATACGGTAACATTGACTAATATTTTAATCGGGGATGTGTATTTATGTTCAGGACAATCAAACATGGCTTTTAGTATGCAACCCGGATTGCCATGGACTGCAGGTGTGTTGAATTATCAAACTGAAATTGCTGCTGCTAACTATTCTAATATCAGACTCGGTTCTGTTTGGGCAGATCCATCGTATACTGTAAGTGAAACAAACTGGACTTCATGGTCTGAGTGCAATCCAACAAGTGTTGCAGGTTTTTCTGCTGTTGCTTATTATTTTGCTAAGGAATTGAATACTAATGCGAGTATAAACATCCCTATCGGGGTAATAGTTGCAGCAGTCGGTGGTTCTTCGTGTCAATCATGGATACGGCGAGAGGCTTTAGCGGCTGACCCTGTATTAAAAAGTACTGTTTTGGATCCGTTCGATTTGAATCCTAGCTTAGCTGTTGCAACTGCCTCAACAGTATTGTACAACAGTTATATATCGCCACTTGTGCCATTTTCTTTGAAAGGTTTCTTGTGGTATCAGGGTGAAGCAAATAGTACTGCCGATTGCTATTCTTCAATCTATACCCGATTAAATAGTGCTTTGATAAAAGATTGGCGTACTTTATGGGGGCAAGATAACCTTCCCTTTTATTACGTTCAGTTGCCGGCTTATAATTGGTTTACACCTGAATTTAGAGATCAACAAACCAATTTGCTGACTTTACCCAATACCGGTATGGTTGTAGCTCTGGATCTTGCAGACGCAGATAAAACGAATGTACATCCAAGAGATAAAAAAAATGTAGGTAAGCGTATGGCAAGTTGGGCAGAAGCTAAGCTTTACGGACAAAATGTTAGTTGTAGCAGTCCGATTTACAAATCGATGAAAGTGGAAGGGAATAAAATTCGTATCTCGTTCCATCCAACTACCATTGGACGTGTTTTATTAAGCCGTGATGGACTGCCGTTAAACAGTTTTCAAATTGCTGGAAGTAATAACTTTTATTATACCGCTAATGCTGAAATAGATGGTATTGATGTCCTTGTTTCTTCACCCAGTGTTGCTAACCCTACCATTGTCGCCTTTGCTTATAATAATGTACCTACACCAAACCTTATGAATAGTGATAGTCTGACGGCTTGTCCATTCCGAACGGATCGATGGAATAATACAATTGTTATAGATTCTCTGATACAAAACACTCATATAAATTCTTGTGTCGGAGAATCATCAACTTTTGGTTATCTGCCGGTTGCCGGATCATGGTCGTGGACAGGTCCTAATAATTTTACTGCCAACACACGCGAGATTACAATTCAGAATAATGCAGTAACACAATCTGATATTTATGAGGCTACTTATACATGTATTTCCGGAGTTGTTTCGAAACAATCTTTTTTTCTTTCTGTAAATGCAAAACCTGCAATTAGTCCTTTTGTGCAGATTGGAGGAGGTGCTTGGTCGCAATTAGCTGATAATACTGCTATCGAAGGGCAATCAATCAAGTTTAGTCCGCTGCCAAGAGTTGCTACGGGTTGGACATGGTCAGGTCCAAATGGATTTACATCAACATTGAGAGACCCATCTATCCCTGTTGTTTCTCAATCAAATGGAGGTATTTATACTGTAACCTATACAAATTTAACGGGTTGCTCAGATTCATTCTCATTTAATATAACTGTTCAGCCTACAGCATTAAATGAATTGCAAAGCTACGGTTTAAATGAGGTTCAAATTTACCCGAATCCAGCGTACGAATCGTTGTTTATAAAAAATGCAGTTAATGCGCATATTTCAATTTCTGACATTAGCGGACATGAAATTCTGAATGCAAATAGTGGAACTCAAGCGTCAGAGATAGCTATAAATATTAAAAATTTACCATCAGGGCTATATTTTATAAAAATAAGAAATCAGAATGACATTGTTACCAAGAAATTTATTTTGCAATAATCGACAATGCTTTTGGTACTACCATTCCGAATGAATTACCATTAAAGAATGAATGATAAATAAATAGCAAAATTGAAAACAAAAAAATCAAATTACTTTTTCAATGGGAAATGCTAAAAAAAAGAAACAGGCAAACAACAGCACTTCATTGTAAATTTTTTTTAAATCAGACCATAATATTGTATTTAACGTAAAGATATCATGATGAAAAATAAAAAATTAGTCGTTTTTTTTCAAAAAATTATAGTTCTCTCAACTATGCTTCTTTTCACTTCTTTAATTAATGCTGAAATTAACAATGTCCCAACAGGTCATGTTAATGTATTATTTATAGGAAACAGTTTTACATTTTTGAATGGTATGCCATATATATTCGAGGAAATTGCTAAAACTTCTGGTAAAGATATAACCATTGGTACTTATGATAAAGCAGGTGAAACTCTTATGGGGTTTTGGACTGACCCGAACCATAATGCGTTAAATTCAATAAGAAGTAAACCATGGGATTATATAATTTTAGAGGGCTGGGGAGTTGAAAATTTGAATTGGGATCCTGCCCGAGATATGCAGGTTTATGGTACTTTGTTTATGGATACAATACATACTTTATATCCAAAAGCTAAAGTATTAATGTATATGGTTCATCTCACTCCAGACCCTTATCCTGATGACATAACTATGGATAATGAACAAAAAATTTATGAATCAATTGCAAATGAAAGACCCTATTCCGAACTTGTACCTGTATTATGGGCATGGAAACAAGGGTTTATAGAGAAACCTATTAACAGTTATTGGCTATATTCCGGGGACAATTGGCATCCTGGTGTAAATCGGAGTTACATATCAGCCATATCAATATACTCAAGTATATTTTTTGAATCTCCGATTGGATTACCAATAAAAACAATTAATCCACAAGGGAGTATTTCGCTTACAACTTCTGATGCTTCGTACTTTCAAAATTTATGTTTGAATGCATTACAGAAATATTCTACTATCAATGAACTAACATCTAAATTTACTTTTTTTCAAGTAGATCGAGGTGAAAAAGTACCAGGCTCAATTCAAAGTATTTGTGAGGGGCAATCATTCACTCTAGGTATTCAACCAGTTCAAGGGTCGTGGTCTTGGTCATGGACTGGACCTAATAATTTTTCAGCTACTACTCGTGAAATTGATATTTACAATCCATCAGTCGCACAGTCAGGTAACTATATCGTTAAATCTACTGATCCTTATGGCGTTGTAACTTCACAAACTTTTACAGTCAATATTGTTGCCGCTCCTAAAATTTCGCCTTATGTACAGATTGCAGGAGGTACTTGGTCGCAATTGGCAGACAATACTGCTATTGAAGGGCAATCGATCAAGTTTAGTCCTTTGCCTAGAGTTGCTACAGGTTGGAGCTGGTCTGGTCCAAATGGATTTACATCAACATTGAGAGACCCATCTATCCCTGTTGTTTCGCAATCAAATGGAGGTATTTATACTGTGACCTATACAAATTCAACGGGTTGCTCTGATTCATTCTCTTTTAATATAACAGTTAATGCTACAGCATTAAATGAATTGCAAAGTGACGGTTTAAATGAGGTTCAAATTTACCCGAATCCAGCGTACGGATCGTTGTTTATAAAAAATGCATATAATGCGCATATTTCAATTTCAGACATTACCGGACATGAAATACTAACTACAAATAGTGAAACTCAAGCTTCAGAATTAGCTGTAAATATAAAAAAAATTCCAGCTGGACTCTATTTTATTACCATTAGGAATCAAAATAATTCAATAACGAAGAAATTTATTTTACAATAATAAAAAACAAATTAGTTGCATTTTAACGGTTAGCTCATATAAAAGATAAAATAATAAATTAAAAACAAAATGGAAAAAATAAATATAAAATTCTTTTTATTGATCATTTTTATGCTTTTTCTAACAACAATATCAAGTGAAGGAAAAAAGCACACAATTCACACAATAGGTGATTCTACTGTTTCAAATTGGGATTCAATAAGCTACTACCCAAAGACTGGTTGGGGGCAAGTATTCAAATATTTTTTTAACCCCGATAGTGTTTTAATAGATAATACAGCAGTGAGCGGTGCAAGTTCGAAGACCTTTTATAATAAATTTTGGACAACAACTAAAAAAACAATTGATGTTGGCGATTTTGTACTTATACAATTCGGGATTAACGATACGAATACAAATCCTGCAATAGGAACCGATCCTCAGACTACATTCAAAGATTACCTTACCAGTTATGTCAATGAAACAAGAGCTAAAGGAGCTTATCCCGTATTAATTACTCCGCAAATCTGGAATAATTTTGAAAAAGGCACTTGGGGGCTTTTCCCTGAAGCAATACGCCAATTAGCAATAACTCTAAATGTACCTTTAATTGATTTGGACGAGATGAGTAAGTCTTTAATAAAATCAGTAGGGTCAGATTATGCCACAAATTTTATATATATGAATCTTGTAGCAGGCGAATATACACAATATACCGAAGGGAGTAAAGATAATACTCACTTGCAGGAAATGGGAGCCATCGAAATTGCAAAACTGGTTGTAGCAGGAATTCGAAATCTTAGTTCTGATCAATATGTCCAGAAATTAATACCATTACTTTCTCCAACTTACAAAATAACTTTTACAACCAATAATCCGGCATTAGGTATTATCACACGTAGTGGATATTTTCCGGAAGGCATTACAGTTACTGCAAAAGCAATACCTTTCAAAGGTGCCAAATTCAATGATTGGAGTGGCGACATTACAGGATCAAAAGCAATATTTTCTTTCATAATGGGAAATGTAGATAAAAAAATTAAGGCAAATTTTAAAGATTCTTTATAATCATACTACTAAGCATATGACATTAAATTAGTTAAATGTTTATTGTTACGTTTTGATTAATAAATTGTTTATAAAATAATTATGTGGATTTATAATTTTAGTATTCTCGAAATTCCATATTAAATAAATTTCTATAAAAATCGAGAAACATCAATTCGTTGAACTTATAGCATTTTTTTATCTCTCTTTTTCTATAATATAAATATAACAAATTAATTATCAATTATATACATCATAATTATTATGAAAACACTGGTTAACAAAAGAATGAATTTTCTATTAGCATCTTTTTTATTGATTATTATTACAAGTATAAGTGCAAAAAGCAATTTAGTAAAATTCAATGATAATAGAATTTTTTATCAAGGAAGAATCCTTTTTAAGGATCAGGGAGCTTTGTTATCTTGGTCTGGAACATCTGTCACAATTTGGTTTGAAGGTTCTGGCATTTCTGCAGTACTAAAGGGAGATACATCTACTTATTTTAATGTTGTGCTTGACAATAGGGTCGTTTCTAAACTTCATACTGATTTAACAAAGCGAAATTACATTTTAGCATCTGGTTTAAGTAACGGAAGACATAAATTAGAATTATTTAAACGAACGGAATGGTCATTAGGTCAAACCTTGTTTTATGGATTTGAATTATCTGGTCGGTATAAAATTTTATCCTGCCAAAACACGTTGAAAAGAAAAATTGAATTTTATGGGAATTCTATTACTTGTGGATTAGCAACCGAAGACAGTACTGGTAATGATTTTGGATATGGATGTTATGAAAACAACTATTTGAGTTATTCTGCTATTACTTCAAGATATTTTTCAGCGCAATATTCATGTATTTCGCGTAGTGGGATTGGTGTAATGGTTAGTTGGTTTCCTCAGATTATGCCTGAAATGTATAATCTTACAGATCCAAGAGATTTAACATCTTTTTGGGATTTTTCAAAATATACTCCAGATATTGTAGTTGTCAATTTATTGCAAAATGATTCGTGGATTGTAACATTACCAAATGAAGCACAGTTTAAAGCACGTTTTGGTATGACTCCCCCCAGTAAAGAATTTATTATTGAATCTTATAGGAATTTTATAGGAAAATTAAGAAACAAATATAAAAATGCCCATATCATTTGTGTTCTGGGTAATATGGATGGTACAAAGGAAGGATCATCCTGGCCTGGTTATATTGAAATGGCTGTTAATCAGTTAAATGATTCTAAAATTCACACTCTTTTCTTTCCATTCAAAAAAACAAACGGGCATCCTCGTATCCCAGAGCAACAGGCTATGGCTAAACAAATAATCAGTTATATTGAAAAAACAATAAATTGGTAATAATGGTTTGTAAATAAAATAGTTGCAACAGAATAAACTCTATTACTAAATTATTATCTAAAGACATAATAACATATAAAAAGTTAATTATATAACAATTTGAACTATATAAATTTAAATAAATAAAATGAAAAAAAAAGCTATTTTTTTTATCCAAATTATATTTTACGTGTTAAATGCACCTTTGTCTCAAGCACAGGATAAGCCGATACTTCAAAAAGTTCTGACGTTTCAATCTGTAAGAAATGGGTTCATTTATGATTTTAAATTTCCAGAAAAATTATATTTACCTACTTCAATAGGAATATCAATTTTGGTGAATAATTTAGGAGATAATACTTTCAGATTAGAAGCAAATGTTAATGATGACACATGGCAAAACAGCACGGTAATTGTTGAGCCAGGAGGAAAAAGATCACTTCAGATTATCATTCAGAAACAAAAGGAAAATGGGGCTGCAATTTTCCCTGCAATGAATGGACTACCTGGAGGTACAATGAAGTCCACTACTTATGATACTGGAATTGAGAAAATTAGATTTCAAGTATTTTCAAAAGGAAATGTGTCCTTTAATGTTTCTGAAATTAAACCTTTTGGACATTTTGTTTCAGCTCCGGAAATATCAAAAAGCTCCGATTTTTTTCCATTTATAGATAAATATGGTCAATATAAGCATGCCTTTTGGGAAGGAAAGACAAAAAGAGATTCAGTGCTTAAACAAGCAATTAATGAAGAGACAATTAATCTCAAGTCAATGCCAGGTCCATCCGGAAGAGACCGTTTTGGAGGTTGGGCAGATGGTCCAAAACTGAAAGCTACCGGCAACTTCAGAACAGAAAAGTTGAATGGCAAATGGTGGCTGGTTGATCCGGAAGGTTGCCTTTATTGGTCGCATGGGATAACCTGTATAGATTTTACGGGTGCTCAAACACGGATATCTGGTCGAAATAATTTTTTTGAGAATCTACCGGATAAAAATGATCCGCTGAGTGAGTTCTACTCAGCGAGTAGAAGAGGAGACACAACTTACAATTTTACTCAAGCCAATCTTTACAGAAAATATGGAGCGCAATGGAAAGAGAATGCTACAGAAAATATATTGAAAAGACTTAAAAGTTGGGGCATAAATTCCTTTGGAAATTGGTCTGACCCATACGTTTACCTTTTTGCTGAAAACAGAGTACCATATACAGTTGGGATAAATTCTTCCCATTTTCCTGATATTTTTGATCCATCTTTCAGGGAATCAATTAAGTCAGCTTTGAACCGGCTTGATTCTAGAATAAAAGATGATCCTTATTGTATCGGTTATTTTGTTGACAATGAGCAGAAATTCAATGATTTAACACAACGTTTAATAGCAAAGTCAGGTATCAGTAAATCCGGTTTGCCATTTCTCAAATACCTTAAAAATAACTATTCAACAGTTCAAAAACTCAATGAAATTTGGAGAACTTCATACAGTAATTGGCAACAAATAGATACTATAACCAAATTACCTGAGGGTTCTAAAAAAGATATTCAATTCTTTGATTTGAAAATAATTAATGAATATTATAAAATATGTAGGGAGGAGATTAAACGTTTTGCCACGAATAAAATTTATCTTGGTTCCAGATTAGATTTTCATTTTTATCCTTCTGACAATAATCAGCGTGAAATTCAGATTATAAAAATTGCTGCAAAATATTGTGATGTGGTTTCATTTAATCGTTATCGATTTTCTGTGGAAGAACTTATTCTTCCACAAGGAATTGATAAGCCAACTCTTATTGGTGAATTTCATTGGGGAGCTCTTGATCGTGGATTATTTCATGTTGGAATGCGCGGTGTGGCTGATCAAAATCAACGGGCAGAAACATATTATAATTTTGTCAATGAAGCCCTGAATAATCCTCAGATTGTCGGAACACATTGGTTCCAGTATAGTGATCAGGCAGCTACAGGAAGAGGTGATGGGGAAAATTATCAAATTGGTTTTGTTGATGTTTGTGATAATCCTTATCCGGAAATAGTAAATGCAGCAAGAAAGATTGGTTACCAAATGTATAAAATTAGATATGAGAAATGATATTTTATTTTAAACAGGAATTAAAAAGTTAAATTTAAAAAGAAAAATATAGTATGAAAAAAAATGCATTAATCTATTTCCTTTTAGTGAGTATTTTTAGTTATTCTCAGAAAGCAAAGTCCCCAATTATGGGTTGGAGTAGTTGGAATAACTTTCATGTCAACATCAATGATCAAATTATTAGAGAACAGGCAGATGCAATGTTAAGCACTGGAATGTACGATGCCGGTTACCGTTATGTTAATATTGACGATGGTTACTTTGGAGGTCGGAAAGCTAATGGACAATTGTTTGCCGATTCTCTGAAATTTCCCTCGGGTATGAAAGCACTTGTTGATTATATTCATAGCAAAGGATTAAAAGCTGGAATTTATTCAGATGCAGGTTCAAACACATGTGGATCAATTTATGACAACGATAAAAACGGAATTGGGGTTGGACTTTATGGTCACGTAAAAGCTGATTGTGATTTGTTTTTCAATCAGTGGGGATTTGATTTTTTAAAAGTTGACTGGTGTGGTGGCGAAAAACAAAAACTGGATGAAAAAACCGAATACCTTTCAATTTTGAAAGAAGTAAAAAGTATCAATAAAAACATTGTTTTTAATATATGCCGATGGACATTCCCAGGGGAATGGGCAATAAAAACAACTGATTCGTGGAGAATTTCAGGAGACATTCAATCTACATTTGAAAGTATTTGTAGAATTATTGATATTAATGCTGATCTGGCAAAATATGTTTCGCCCGGTCATTTCAACGATATGGATATGTTACAAGTTGGACGTGGAATGACTTACGATGAAGATAAAGCCCATTTTTCGATGTGGTGCATGATGGCTTCCCCCCTTTTGGCTGGTAATGACTTACGCTCCATGACAAACGAAACGATTGAAATATTGACAAATAAGGAATTGATTGCTCTCAATCAGGACGCAGCTTGTATTCAGGCTAAGCGTATCATTAAAGATGGAACTACCGAAGTTTGGCTAAAACCATTAGGGAAAAAAGACGGAAAAACGAAAGCTGTTGCCGTTTTCAACCGTGGTGAATCACCGATAACTTATATTATAAAACCAGAGCTGTTAGGTGTTGATAAAAATGCTAAAGCTCGGGATCTGTGGCTGCATAAAGAGTTAGGTAAGTTTGGTAAAGGTATTTCTGTTAAAGTTCCAAAACACGGGATAGTAGTACTGAGAGTGATTAATAGTTAGTTTCTTATGTTTATCAATAATAAAAAATATATGTGTTTATGAAACGATTTGGTTTTAATTTATTATTAGGTGTTTTAATTCTTTCTGCGAGTTTAAATGCGCAAGAGTCAAACCCGTTGTGTGCAAATCCACTAATGGGGTATAACAGCTACGATAGTTACGGCAATGGGCTAAATGAAGAAACAGCTAAGAAACTTATTGATATTATGGCAGGTAAGTATCTTAGGTTTGGGTATAAATACTTTGTAATAGATGCTGGATGGTATTCGAACAATCATGTAGATAAAAATGGTCTTCCGGAGCCATCAAAAGTATATTTTCCAGGTGGGATTAAGGCATTGGCCGATTATGCTCATAGTAAAGGATTGAAATTTGGATTGTGGAACATACGAGGTGTTTTAAGGCTGGCTATAAAACAGAACTGTATAATTAAAGGTACCAATATCCCAATAAAAGATATTGTAGATACACTTTCAATTTGTACATGGGATAAGTCAAGTTATGGTGTAGATATGAGCAAGGATGGCTCTTTTGCGTACTACAAAAGTCGGATTGATCAATTGGCATCCTGGGGAGTTGATTTTATTAAATACGACGATATAACCGGCTTTCCAAAAGAAATAAATGCAGTTTCAAAGGCTGTTGAAAATTGCAGACGACCTAGTGTACTTAGTCTTTCTCCCGGTGATGATACGAAACTTCAATTTCTCCCTTTTTATGAAAATTGTAATATGCTTAGGACGACACCGGATGTTTGGGATAACCAATTTAGTCTTGAAAACGGATTTAAAGCTATGAAAATCTATCAAGGTAGAGGTATCTCTAATTTTTGGCCTGATCTGGATATGATTGCCCTCGGACCATTACAAGTGAATCAGAGAACCAGACGTCAAAGTAAATTTGATGAAAATCAAGCCTATACATTCTTAACTCAACGTGCAATTTTTGCTTCGCCATTAATCATAGGTGGCGATATGCTTACAATGGATGATTTTACATATACATTGTTAACTAATAAGGAAATGATTGATTGCGATCAAAATGGAGTCTCTGGGGTTCTCACCTACGATAAAGACAGTTTAGAGATATATGTCGCGGTAAATAAGGACGATCCTGGGAAAGGGTGGTTGGCTGTCTTTAACCGTAATTCTTTGGCTGAAGCAATTACAGTTAAAAAATCGGATTTTGGATTTAATTATAATAACAGAGAGCTGCATATCTTAATGAAGAATTATCGTTTACACGATATCTGGAATAAAAAAGATTATTATCTTATGGATTCTCTTAAACTTTTCATTCCTCGTAATGGGGTATTTTTTGCTGATTATAGTGAGTTGTAGATTTTGTTTTTAAATATTATTTATAGGAGAGTCAAAATAGAAAACTTGACCTAATTCTGGAAGGATAGCAGGCCGACTCATCTTATCCTCTTGTCCAAAGCCGGCGAAGTGTTTCGCATCAAATCTCGTGATAACTTGAAGGCTACTTTTGAAGGATGTCCATTTAACGTTGAGACGGATCAAAATGGAGTAGCTGTTTTTTCTACTCGAAAAGTTAAAATTTATAATATTTTGTTTAACGCTGGATTGTTAAACTGCTTCATAGTCGATAATTGGCCTGCTATTGGGGATTTCAATGCTATTATACTGGAATATACTATGATGATTAAATGTGTTCATATCTACAAAACTTTAAACATAAGAGCGTGAATAAAATAATATTATTGGTTCCATTGATGATTATTTTAAGTCTTTCTTCAAAGGCAACACCAAAAACTGAAGTTCGACAAAAAATACTGTTTAATCAGGATTGGAAGTTTTCCCTGAGCGATCAGCCACAATACAGGGATTCGGATTTCAACGATGGTTTATGGAGGATACTGAATTTACCTCACGACTGGAGTATTGAAGGAGATATTGACCAATCAGTAGATGGCTCAGGAGGCTTCTTCCCGATTGGAATTGGTTGGTATCGCAAAACGTTTATCTTACCTAAATCAATGAAGGACAAGCAATTAATTCTACAGTTTGATGGAATTTATATGAACAGTGAAGTGTGGATAAACGGTCAGTTTTTGGGTCGTCATCCCTATGGTTTTACCATGTTGCAATACGATTTGACTGATTTTATAAAATCTGGCAAAGGCGAGGTCAATACGATTGCTTTCGAGTTGATAATTCGGAGAAAGAGTCAACCCGTTGGTACACAGGTTCAGGTATTTACCGTAATGTATGGCTGATTGCTACCAATTTTGTGCATTTCAATAATTACAAAGGCGTTTACGTTACAACTCCTGATGCAACCCCAGAAAAAGCAACAGTAAATGTCAATTACGATTTTGCAAGTAATTTTTTTTCGTCCGAAGCTATGAAACAATGGAAGAAAAATGTATACGCCAAACAAGAACTAATAACAAAAAAGCTTGTAATTCGCTCCATCATTGTTGATAAAAATGGAATTGAATTTGCTAAAACTGAATCGCCAATGGAATGTGGTCAGTTTGAGGCAAGCCATTTATTGAATCAAAATATTGAAGTGAACCAACCCAAACTTTGGTCAATAAACTCCCCCATTATTTATTATTTGAAAAGTGAGATCATTGTTGATGGACAAGTAGTTGATGATCAAGTTACTTCATTTGGAATTCGTAAGCTCGAATTTATTTCCAACAAAGGAATGTTTGTAAACGGCAAGATGGAAAAATTAAAAGGTGTTTGCATTCATCAGGATGTCGGTTCGTTTGGTGTTGCCGTTCCAATTCCGGTTTGGCATCAACGGTTGATGAAACTCAAGGAAATGGGGTGTAATGCTATTCGTACTGCTCATAATCCTTTTGCACCCGAGTTTTACGACTTGTGCGATTCAATCGGACTGTATGTGATGGATGAAGCTTTTGATGAATGGACACGTGGCTGGCCTTACAATTATACCGAAAACAATCAGGGAAAAGCACCGAATGGTTATCATCTTTATTTCGACCAATGGAGCGATACCGATTTGAGAGCCATGTTGCAACGCGACCGCAATCATCCTTCGGTGGTAATGTACAGTATTGGCAATGAAATCCCGGATCAAAACAACGATGATGGTTATAAAATTGCTAAAAAATTAGTAGACATTTGTCATCAAGAAGACAATACACGTCCTGTTATCTCTGGTTGTGATCAATACATGACTGCTACCAATAATGGATTCATGGATGCGCTGGACATTTCAGGATATAATTATATCGACCGACATTTCAAAGAAAAAATGTACGAACCCGAACATACCAAACGACCTGAAAAATTGTGCATTGGAACCGAAACCAACAAGGAAACACGGAATTTTATTGCATACCGCGATAACGATTATGTGATTGGTGGATTTATCTGGGTAGGATTAGACTACTTTGGAGAATCGAACATTTATCCACAACGTGGGTGGACTGGTGGTTTGTTGGATATTGCAGGATTCGAAAAACCAGAGTTTTACTTGTTCAAGAGTTTTTGGAGCGACAAACCCACGGTTCATATAGCTGTGGAACGAAAAGAAAAAGGAAAACCAATTACTGCATTGAAATGGAACTGGAAAAGTTCTGATTCATTGAATGTAAAGGTGTATTCAAATTGCGATCAGGTAGAATTGTTTCTCAATAATCAATCACTTGGTAAAAAGGTTATTGACAAAAATACATATTTAGGAACATGGCCAGTAAATTTCAAAGTAGGAACACTAAAAGCAATTGGTTATAACGCTAATAAGAAAGTAACTGAAGATATTTTGAAAACCGCTGGCGAAGCTGTCCGAATGATAGCTAAACCAACCAAAAGTATTTTAGTTGCAGACGGAAATGATATGTCGTTGATTGAAATCATCTTAGTAGATAAAAACGGAAATCCTGTTTACGATGCTGAAAATGAAGTTTCAGTAAATGTATCAGGCAATGGTTCATTTGAAGGACTTGATACAGGTGATATGTTATACACAGGAATTTTTAAAACCAACGTTCGCAAAGCAAATAATGGCAAATTGATCGTAGCTATTAAAAGCTCAGAGATTTCAGGAATCATAAATGTTGAAATAAAATCAGAAACAGCTGGTTCTTTGAAATTGCAGATGAAAACTATAAAATGAACAAAAGATCGTATCATTTCCATGAAATTATTTATAATATGAAAAAAGAATTTAGTTTAATTGTGTTGACTATAGTCTTCCCGGCAATAATGATTGCACAAACTGGAAAAGTATTTGATAATCTTAGTTTTAAAAGTAAAATCCTTAAAATGGATCGAAAATTTTCGGTCTATCTTCCGGCTGACTATGAAACGTCTAACCGCAGTTATCCTGTACTTTACCTGTTGCATGGTTCCGGTGATGATCAAACCGGTTGGGTACAATTTGGAGAAGTGAAACTTATTGCTGACAGAGCAATTAAGGAAGGTAAATCTACTGCCATGATTGTTGTAATGCCAGATGCAAATACCGGTCGTAAAGGGTATTTTAATAGCATTAAAGAGGATTTTCGATATGAAGATTTCTTTTTTCAGGAATTGATTCCAAATATTGAAAAAACCTACAGGGTTCGGGCTGAAAAACAATTTCGAGCTATTGCAGGTTTATCCATGGGAGGAGGTGGAGCAATAATCTATGCAATGCATCATCCCGAAATGTTTGCTACAGCTTGTCCTCTAAGTGCTTCTTTTCGGACACAAAGTATTAATCATTACAAGAATCCAACCGACACAACAGGTCTTACAACTGAACAAATTGAAACGTATAACAAACAGCATAACCCCATCTATCTTGTAGATAATATGCCCGATAATCAAAAAAATCAGGTGCGCTGGTATTTTGATGTTGGTGATGATGATGGTTTATCCGAAAGTAATTTTGCTTTACATATTGCAATGCGTAATAAAGGAATCGTTCATGAATTCAGAATTCGGGATGGTGGACATAACTGGTCATATTGGAGAGAAGCTTTGCCTGAAGTTTTGGATTTTGTTTCACAAGGCTTTCATAGAATCAAATAAAAAAACTAACTATTGCATTATGAGAAAATTGTTGAAATTCAAAACCATTATTATTCTATTGATCTTTATTCACACAAATTCATATGCCAATATTTCATTACCTAATATTATTGGGTCTAATATGGTCTTGCAAAGTAATGCAAGGGTTAAAATCTGGGGTAAGGCAGAACCTGGAGAGAAAATAAGCGTGACTTTTCGGGGACAAAAAGATACAACAATTGCCGATAGTTCCTCCAATTGGAGTGTGTATTTAAAGCCATTTACTTCCGACAATTTCAACACATACACCATGACTGTTGCCGGAAATAACATCATTGTATTGAACAACATTTTATGTGGTGATGTCTGGCTTGTCTCGGGACAGTCTAATATGGGAATGAGGGTGAAAGACTCAAATAATAGTATTGAAGAGATATCAAAAGCAAATAATAATAAAATAAGACTTTTTCATATAAAGGAATCTACAACCAACGAATTACAAACAGATGTAGTCGGAAGTTGGGTGGAATGCTCAACAGAAACCGTTTCAAATTTTTCTGCAGTAGGATTTTTTTTCAGCAAGGAGTTGTTTCAAAATATGGGTAAACCGCTAGGAATTATACAAAGTGCTTATGGTGGTACTCGTATTAATGCATGGATGAGTAAGGAATCTTTGGAATCACTAAATGCTTATGACCTTTCAGGAAGTCGGCCAAACATTTCGAGTGAAGCTTATAATGCAATGATTTATCCGATTCAAAATGTCGCACTAAAATCAATTTTATGGTATCAGGGAGAATCAGCCGGTACTATTCCCAATACGAAACGTGAAGAAGCATACCGGATTCTTTTTGAAAGAATGATATCCGATTGGCGAACACTTTTTAACAATCTAAATCTCCCTTTTCTTTTTATTCAGCTTTCCGGAGATCAAGTCATGAAGGGTAGGATCCCCAATGAAACCGCAGAATGGTATTCTGTTGTTCGAGGAGCACAGTTTTGGGCATATAAAAACATTCCAAATACAGGTATGGCGGTCACTTACGATATTGGCGACCTCAATAATGTCCATTATACAAACAAACAAGAGGTAGGAAGGCGAACTGCCCTTGTGGCCCGAGCTATTGTTTATGGAGAAAAGAATCTAGTCTTTTCAGGACCTATATTTGACCACGCTGTCATAAAAGGAAATAAGGTAATCCTTTATTTCTCAAATTGCGGCAGCGGATTAGCAATTAAAGATGGAATAAATGGATCTGCGTTCGCTATTACAGGTAAAGATATGGTCACTGCGAAGGCGAATGCTTTAATTAATGGTAATACAGTTGTGGTCTCGGCTCCAGAAGTTAAGAATCCCATAGAGGTTAAATATGTTTGGTTTGATGCACTCGATAAACTTAGCTATTTATATAACAAAGAGGGCCTCCCGGCAGCTTCTTTTAGAACTGGTGACCTCACATTAGAAAAATAGATAAGTATTTAATAGCAAAAATCAGATGAGTTTTAATTTCAAGGAATATTCAATGAGAAAAAAGATCGTCGCGGAATATTCCTGACAAGTAAAATACAAATAAATAATTTCAATGAAAAAACTAATAATCATAATTTTTACCCTATTTGCACCGATTGCATTAATGGCCTCCGGTAGTTTTTGGAACGGTAACGGAAGTATCACTACTCCTTATCAAATAACTACTGTAGCTGATTTACAGCTTTTGGCTTCTGACGTTAATAATGGAAAAAACTACGCTTCTAAATACTTTGTGCTTACAGCAAACCTAAAGTTATGGCCTGACTGGATCCCAATAGGAAATAGTGTGATCAATTCTTTTCAAGGTATGTTTAACGGGAAGGGGCATACAATTTCAGGATTGAACATGAATGACACAACAGTAAACAATATTGGGCTATTTGGTTATATCAAAAACGCGAGTATTGATAGTGTCGGCATAGTCATGGTATCTTTTACCGGGAAAAATAATGTTGGTGGAATAGTTGGTTTTGCTGATAATTCAACAATATTAAATTCATTCGTTTCCGGAACGATTCAAGGAGATTATAATGTAGGAGGAATTGCAGGAAGTATCAACAATTCAATCATTTTAAATACGTACAACAAGGCAAATATATACGGAAATGATGTAATAGCAGGGATTGTGGGTATTTCAACTCAAACTATAAATAACGCTCTAAGCAACTGTTACAATATTGGTTCAATAAATATTACAACAGGTAATAATAAAGGCGGAATAGTGGGTATTATGTCACCTGTAGTGTCAATTTCTTATTGTTATTATGTTAAGGCAACAAATTTATTAAATGCAAATACAATTGGAACAGTAAAAACAGTTGCTCAATTTAAAGCTGCCAATTTTGTCGATCTACTTAATGTAACGTTGAATTCAAATGTATGGTCAATTGATAATGGAACAAATAATGGCTATCCAATTTTGAATTGGCAAAATATAGGGATGAGTACTCCGCAAATTATTGATTTTACTTTTATACCAGTCAAGGACAGTACCTCAGTACTTTTCAACCCGTTAATGAATAACGTTAAGTATGCAGGTGGTTACGATGATGGATATTGGGACTTTTCCCCATGGACAACAGGAGACACCACTATGATGAAATACTCCAGAATTCTTTATATCAGAGCTACTTGGGAACATTTTGAACCAACAGAGGGAAATTACGTTTGGAAATATAATCAGAATTTTAAAAATCTAATTAATGGTGTAAGATTGGCGGGTTTTCATCTGGCTTTTCGGGTCATGTGTCAGGATGACGGTTCAGATCCAAATGTGGCTCACGGGACACCCAAATATGTTTTTAATGCTATGAAAGTAGCGGGATACAGTAATCCTTATTCAATCAGCAACCCTAAATATCCAGATGTTACAAATCCTGTTTGGCAAGCGAAATTCAAAGCCTTTGTCCTTGCTTTTGGTGCTGAATTTGATGACCCTTCTGTCACTGATTACATTGATGCCGTTGGATTAGGCTTATGGGGCGAGGGTAACTTGGTCGGAATCCCAACTCATAAACAGGAAGTCGCCTATTATGACTGGCATTTGGGTGTCTATGCCCAGGCTTTTAAACGCGTGATTCTTGATATTAATCCTAGTACCATGGGTGTAAACCCAATCATAACAGATACAACCTTAGCTGTAAAAAAATATGGTATGGTAATACGAGGGGATGGCTTCGGTGGTTGTGTGATGCCCAACTGGACTTGGCCTTATATGCCAGCTGTTTTAGGTCCATATGGTCGTTTCCTTATTATGGAAGCATGTGGTGGAGGAACTGATATGCACTTACTGGATGATGCAATAGCAGAAGGTTCAAATGTGCTTAATTATAACACTTCTTCATTTTCTGATCCTCTATTGGTCAGTCGTATGATTAAGAATATTGGTTATCGCTTACGACCAGTTGGAATTGAAATGCCAAAAGAGATTGGTGTAAATGACATCATGAGAATTAATCATGTTTGGACAAACGATGGAGCCGGCATTTTACCCAATAATAATATACGTTGGCAAAACAAATATCTCATTTCATTTGCTCTTTTTAAAATAGGTGATACTACCCCAACTAAGGTCTATTTAGATAGTAATACTAATCCTGGTATTTTGGTCAAAGGTATAAACACAAGTTACACGACTAATATTCAATGGAATGTACCATCAGGTAACTATCAGTTGGCAGTTGGAATTATAGATCAAACCAGACCAACTGCTCTTTCTTTAGATTTGGCTGTGAAAGCAACAAGAAAAAACGGGTGGTATGTTATGGGAAACTTAACCGTAAATAATACAAATACAGGAATAAAGGAAGTCAATTCACAATTGGATAGAATAACTTTAAGCCCAAACCCGGCCAGTACGCAACTGAATATTAAAGGTGTAGCCGGTCGTTATAACGTTCAAATATACAATATGCAAGGAAGCGTTGTTATGACTCGGAATTCATACAATGATGAACAAATACTTGATGTTTCCTCATTTCCAGGAGGGATATATGTGGCTTCTTTTATTACAGATATTGGACTCGAAATAAAGAAGAAATTTATAATATTAAGATAGTGGATATATTTATTTGAGTAAAGGGAATGAGTACTATTTTGAATATTTTGTCTCTATTAATCAACAATATAAACATCACAAAAAAATGAAACGAATTACGTTTATAGCTTTAATTTTATTTTCCACAACAGTGTATGGTTGTAACCCTGTAAATCCTGTTACTAATGACAAACCTAAATCAGATACTCTAACATCTACCTTTCAAAATATAGATATTTACCTAATTGGAGGCCAGTCTAATGCAGTAGGCGCTGGTTATATTCGAAATATTGACAATCCTAAAATAATTGCTTTAACTCAGGAATTTCACCGACCTTTTAAAGCCGATCAGCGAGTTATTCTCTTTTACTTGAAAGGATGGTATAGCCCAAGTTGGGGTCCTTGGTCATTTTTCGGTCTTAATAATGGGCAACCAGAATCTACGTGGATACCACTTATTCATTGTGGGAATGATTCACTAACCTTTGGCCCCGAGTTGGGTTTTGGAAATCGTATGATGCAACTTAATCCAAAATTTAATATTGGCATAATAAAATATGCAGCTTCAGGATCGAGTTTACAAGTCGATTGGAATCCAGGTAACAGTCGAACAGATACGACACAGTGGGGCTCACAGTTCAAATGGTTTGTCAAGGCAGTTGATCGAGGTCTTGCTGCACTTCGGAGTGATGGTAAAAGCCCGATAATAAGAGGAATGCTATGGCAACAAGGCGAAGCAGACACTGGATATGATAATTATGCAATCATGCTTGGACATTTTATTGACCGAGTACGTGAACAATGGGATGTTCCCAATATGCTTTTTGTGTATGGTTATGTTTTCCCTGCAAATCCTACCAGTGAAATTCGTTATGCAGAGCGTGATGTAGATGAGAATTCAGGAACAAAATATGCAAAAAACAAAGCATTTGTTGTAGAAACAAAAGATTTGCAATTACGTAAAGATGATCCATGGCTTCCGGATTCAACACTAAAAGTAGATAATGTTCACTTTGGTACGGCAGGACAATTAGAGCTTGGCAGAAGAATGGCAGATAAAATGATGCTTAGATAATATGGTTAAATTTAAAAGTAAATTGAATAGATATTAGCATTAAAACAGAATAATAATTCGCTATTCAATTAAATTATTTTACCTCATTGAAAATAAGACAATTTGCAACCGTTTATTATATATATTACTATTATGAAATCAAAAACATTTTATTCTTTTTTTGCTTGTTTTTTTATTGGCTCATGTATGTTTGGATGTAACACAAATCCTCCAATTGAAGATAATCCAAATAGTAGCGTAACTACTTTAACGGTTACCCCTACAAAAGATAGTACAACAGTACTTCACAATCCATTAATGAATCTTGTCCTATATCTGGGTTCTGACTATAATGGTAATTGGAGTGATCCAACATGGTACTTAAACGATGCCAATACAGTGGCTAATTGCAATACTGTTTATATCAGATCAGCCTGGATGAATTTTGAGCCGACAGAAGGAAATTATGTTTGGAAAAACAATGCAAGTTTTAAAAACATGGTAGCGGCAATTAAAGCCAAGGGTTGGCGATTAGGATTTCGAGTTATGTGTCAGGACGATGGTTTGAGTTCAACAGTGATACACGGTACACCTCAATACGTTTTTGATGCTATGAAAGCAGCCGGATACACTAATCCCTATTCAATTTACCAACCCAACTATCCCGATGTTACAAATCCTGTTTGGCAAGACAAATTCAAAGCTTTTATTCTTGCATTTGGTGCTGAATTTGATGACCCGACAATAACAGATTATGTTGATGCCAATGGATTAGGTTTATGGGGAGAGGGTAATTTAGTAGGTATTTCACCCTATAATGGTGATCATACAAAGGAAAAAGTATATTATGATTGGCATTTGGGGGTTTATGCCCAAGCATTTAAACATGTAATCTTAGACGTTACATCATGCACTTTTGGATCTTGGGACAATGATGGAGCAGAGCAAAAGGCTACGGACCTAAGTCTTCCAATCGGAAAATATGGATGTATATGGCGTAGAGACGGGATGGGTTGGGATATAAATCTGCCATATGTTCAGTTTACTCCAGAGCAGCTATTAACATGGACTTCAACTTTTCCAGCATGTCCCATGATTTGTGAACCATGGTCTGGATTTACTTCAACTGATCGTGACTATATGAATAGGTTAATACATGATGTCACACAGTGGCATGGGATGAATTTGACTTATAATGATGCATGGTTCGCTAATCCAGATCTTTTATCACAACTTGTAACTACAATGGGTTATCGATTACGACCAGTTAAAATTGAGTTATCAAATAATGTGACAAGCTCTGGAAAAATGCAGATTAAACATACCTGGACAAATGATGGTGTTGGTGTTTTACTAAACAGTAATATTCGTTGGAATAATAAGTACGCAATTGCTTTTGCTCTCTTTAAAACAACGGAATTAACTCCGGCTAAAATATACATTGATTCTACTGCCAATCCCGGAGTTTTGGTAAAAGGCATAAATACAAGTTTTACGACTAACATTCAATGGAACGAACCTGCCGGTAATTATTGGTTAGCAGTTGGGATTATTGATCAGACAATGCCAACAAATACTTCGTTGGATCTTGCCATAAAGCCACTGGGTAGAAGAAATGGCTGGTATTTATTGAATTCAGTTTCAATTAAATCGAATTGAAAAAACAATATTATTCTTTAATAAATTGTCTGCGAAATTATGTTTTTAATTATTGTATTTTTAATAATTATAAACTTACAATATCTTATTGTCTTTGGATTAATATTTTATTATATATCTAATTGTTATGTTAAATCATAAAAAGGGGAGTTTTAAATGTGTTTTTATTATTGTGATTTTTTTTCTGAGTTTTTTAGATACTATGAATGCTCAGATTAAACAATTAATAGACTTTGACAATGGATTTACTATTTCATCGATTTCTACTAGTAATGCATCCGTATTATTGGTAAATGGCTTATCTGGCAAGGTGCTCAAAGTTGTATTCTCGGGTAAAACCCTTATACACAGTATTAACATACAAATTCCTTCAATTAATAGAAATCTTTCGGCTTATTACAATTTGAATTTGGATATTCATAATATTGGAACACAAGATATTATCATTCAAGCAAATATTTGGGGATGGTTCTGGATTGAAGGTCTGGTTGTAGTTCATCCGGGTGAAACTCAAACTCTTTCAATTGATATTGCGCGTAATAATCCGCCTGCATACCTAAAAACGTACTTTCCAACGATGAATGGCTTCCCTGGCGGTGATACAGGTGGTTGTTGCTCATTTGAAAATGTAAGTGATTTTACAATTGCTCAGTTTAATCCCAAATCGGATGCTGTTTTTGAAGTGAGCAATATTAGAGCTGAGGGTATTTACAATCCGCCGACAGAAACCTCCTTGCAAAATAGTTTTTTTCCATTCATAGACCAATTTGGCCAGTATAAACATAGCGATTGGCCTGGGAAAGTAAATACGCTAGCAGATATTGTAAGTCAACATGCCGCAGAACAATCTGATTTAGTAACAAATCCAGGACCGTTAGATCGAGATCAATATGGAGGATGGACTGCCGGGCCGAAACTAAATGCAACTGGTCATTTCAGAGTTGAGAAATATCAGAATAAGTGGTGGTTCGTTGATCCTGATGGTTATTTATTTTGGTCAAGTGGAGTTGATTGTGTAGTTAACAGTATGTGGTCTGACGGTGCAGCAAAGTGCTTTGAAACACCTGCTCCAAATGGCGATTTTTTACGAGCCAATTTATTAAAAAAATATGGAGTCAATTGGTCGACCTTGAATACTGATATGATTTTTAAACGATTGAAAAGTTGGGGTATCAACACGACAGGGAATTGGAGTACTGAAAGTATTTACCTTCAACACAGAACTCCATATGTAGTGGCATTGAGCTCAGATGGAGTAATAGTTGCTTCCAATTCGAATGCTACGTTTAGAATTCATTTGGCTAATACAATGTCAGCACAACTTGCAAAATCTGCAACTGATCCATGGTGTATTGGATATTTTGTTGATAACGAAATTAGCAATTGGGGGGATGCGTCTCAGGCAACGCTGGAAACTTACTTTAAAAGTATCAGTGAAGAAATAAAAAAGATTGCGCCAAATAAACTTTATCTGGGAAGTCGAATTGGCTCTCCATTTTATACGGGAGTAGAAACGGGGATAGATAATGATGTTGTTAAAGCATCAGCTAAATTTGTTGATGTTATAACATTCAATCGTTACAGATTTGATGCTATTGATCTTGGTTTACCTGTTGATATTGATAAACCGATATTGGTTGGTGAATTTCATTTTGGAGCTCTTGACAGAGGGTTACCGCATCCCGGTTTGCGCTCAACGTATTCTCAGGAGCAGCGTGGTAGGACTTATGAAAATTATGTTCGTACGGCACTTGATAACCCTAATGTCATTGGGGTACATTGGTTTCAGTATCTTGATCAACCATATACCGGAAGAGGCGATGGTGAAAATTACCAGATTGGTTTTGTCGATATTACCGACAAACCTTATCCGGAAATTATTAGTGCCAGTCGTAGGGTGAATTTTAATATGTACGAACAACGTGCAAATGAAATAGTTAATTCATTGGAAAACTCCCGAACTGATAATTCACAGGAAGTGTTGATCTATCCAAATCCTGCAAGCGAATCATTATTCATAAAGATAAAGTCATTGAAAGGCATAAATAACATGCACATTACAATTAGTGACTTACAAGGAAGATTGGTGTTTAATTCAGAGTATAGGACTCAAACTTCATCAGTATTATCAATTAACATTGATAATTTAAATAGCGGACTGTATTTTGTAACGATAATGAACAAAGATTATAGTTTTACAAAGAAATTTATTAAACTATAAATAGTTAAATGTAAATAAAATTGAAGAGTTTTTCTAAAGAATAATAGAAATAGGAGTTTTTTATTAAAGCAAGATTCAAGTTGTAAATGCAACTTTATTTATTATTAATTTATTTTATAAAAGTATGTTTAGCGGCAAAATCGAGGATAACTTTTTCTGAGCT
>Ga0209123_1000517_pt1 | contig 48827 bp, 40 predicted proteins | sample BarGraIncu00431A_FD_184500 | JGI IMG/M metagenome (GOLD analysis project Ga0209123, IMG submission 184500) | Arctic peat soil microbial communities from Barrow, Alaska, USA - Barrow Graham LP Incubations 004-31A (SPAdes) (version 2) | ecosystem: Environmental > Terrestrial > Soil > Wetlands >...
AACGGGCTGTAAGATTGTACCAAGAGGATAAGCCGGCTTGGGACAATATATGTCACAACGCTATGAAGGTGGATTCTAGTTGGGACACATCCGCTAAGGCTTACCTGGATATCTATGAGTCTTTATTTTGATAGCGTATCATAACTCTCACGATTTGTTTTACCGAGAACCATTTGGTGCTGTCACGTGTGGGCAACGGATAACTTTTCGTTTGAGAACGTTTTCAGCGGCAGCTGTTGATAATTGCGTTCTTCGACTCTGGGAAACAGACCGTGAAAGAACCATTCCCTTGCATCAAACGATTGAGGCAAAACGCGAGAATCCGCTGGCGGGATCGGTGACTGAACCCACTGAAGATGAGCAATTATTTGAGGGAGACTATGAAGTACCCATCAGCCCAGGGCTTGTCTGGTACTATTTTGTGGTTCGGGTAGGATCTCAGAGTTATTATTATGGCAATAACTTAGAAAGACTAGGTGGTGCGGGGAGTCTCTGGGAACAAGATCCACCTTCTTATCAAATTACGGTGCATAAACTCATGGCAGTACCGGAGTGGTATAAGCAAGGGGTAATGTATCAAGTTTTCGTCGATCGATTTTTCAAGGTTCAAGGAAACGGGTTCATCGACTATCCAAGGGAAAATACTTTGTTACATGCCAATTGGTCTGATTCACCGCTCTATATTAAGGACGAAAAGGGCAGAGTCACCGATTGGGACTTTTTTGGAGGGACTTTGCAAGGGGTGATTGAAAAGTTACCCTACTTCAAAGAATTAGGCATTAGCATTCTTTACTTTAATCCAATTTTTGACGCCCCCAGTAATCACAAGTATGACACCGCAGATTATCTTCGGATCGATCCAATGTTCGGAGATGATTCAGTTTTTGAACGATTGATAGATACTGCACAACAATCCGGAATCTCTGTCATACTTGACGGAGTATTTAGCCATACGGGAAGTGACAGTATCTATTTCAATAAATATAACAATTATCCAGAGGTTGGCGCCTACCAATCACCCGATTCACCTTTTTTTGCTTGGTATAAGTTTAAGGAGAACCACCAAGAATATCAATCCTGGTGGGGGGTTGATTCCCTCCCCGAAGTGAACGAAATGAACCATTCCTTCAGGCAGTTTATTTATGGTTCGGATCAAAGTGTCATCCACAAGTGGCTAAATTTTGGAGTTGCTGGCTGGCGGTTGGATGTTGCTGACGAACTCCCGGATGAATTCATAAAGGAACTTAGACAAGCGATTAAGAGCATTCGCCCCAATGCTGTTCTGATTGGAGAAGTGTGGGAAGATGCATCGAATAAAGTAAGCTTTAGTCAACAACGCGAATATTTCTTAGGCGATGAATTGGATTCGACGATGAACTATCCTTTCCGAGCTAGCTTTCTCCGTTTTATGCTTGGAGAAAGGGATTCCAGCGTCGTTCATCATGAAGTGATGAGTTTATATGAAAATTATCCCCGTGAAAATTTCTATGCAGCCATGAACTTAATCGGGAGTCATGATACGATAAGAATTTTGACGCTTTTAGGAGATGCTCCTGCAGAACAGAGTCTGACCAAAACACAGCAAAGGAACTTTGGGCTTTCGCCTGAGGCTCGACATTTGGCGATACAAAGGCTAAAACTTTTAAGTTTAGTTCAAATGACATTTCCGGGAGTGCCTTGTATTTACTATGGTGATGAAGCCGGTGTGGAAGGGTATGCAGACCCTTATAACCGGGGGACCTATCCTTGGGGTAAGGAAGACGGAGAAATCATGGAATGGTATCGACGAATTCTTCGTATGCGCGCTGAATACGAGGTACTCCAGACGGGTGATTTCAAGTCCTTTTTCTTTGAAACGGATGTTTATGGTTTTTCGAGGACAGGCAAAGATGAGAAAATTATTATCCTGATCAATCGTCACTGCCAGGAAACAATAACGGTTAATCTTAGCACAATGATAGAATCCTCAACCTATGTCCTTGATTTAATCAACGGTGACAAGTTTTCTCATAAAGAATTAAGTGTCGTACCCATAAGTCCACTGGGCGGAAGAGTACTATTCATAAAAAACAAGGCACCTCGTGATGGTCAACTTGACCGTTCGTGCGGGGTATTATTACATATTAGTTCATTACCTTCATCTTGGGGACTTGGAGATCTAGGAACAGAGGCTTACGATTTTGTGGACTTCCTAGCGAATTGCGGTCAATCGTTGTGGCAGGTATTACCCTTGAATCCTGCTGGAGTTGAGGATTGTCCTTATCAGAGTGAATCAGTTTTTGCTGGAAACTCCGTAATGATCAGTCTCGACCATATCATCAGAGAGGGACTCTTAAATCTAGAGGAGACACGTGAAAAGTTCGAAAAAGTAAAGAACTTAGGTCTACGGAAAAGTCTATTATTCCTTGCATATAAAGAGTTGAAACAGAATTTACTGCACCAAGCTTATCAGAAATTTCTGGAGAAGCTTGGTATCAAGCCACTCAGTTCTGTTGTTTTATCATCTGCGTATCTCTCACAGGAAAATTTTCTAAAATTTAAGACTCATAATAAAGAATGGCTCAATGATTACGCTCTCTTTGGCGCATTAAAGGCTCATTTCGGAGAGGTTCCATGGTATGATTGGGCACCGGGGATTGCTTCCCGTGACACGGAGAAGTTATCCGAGTATAGGGTACTTCTCCGTGAAGAGATGGGTTTTGTTGAATTCCTACAATATACTTTTTTCTATGAATGGGATGAACTAAAAGTTTATGCGGGCGCTAAAAATATTCATCTCTTCGGAGATTTACCCCATTTTGTTGCCGCTGATAGCTGTGATGTATGGACGAATCCCAGCTTGTTTGTCCTTGATGAGCAGGGTAGACCGGCAAAAACAGCCGGTGTACCTCCTGATTATTTTTGCAAAACCGGCCAGTTATGGGGTAATCCGGTCTATAACTGGGATGCAATGGCCGTTACGCAGTATGATTGGTGGAAAAAGCGAATACAGATGGGATTGGAACTGTTTGATTACATTCGTCTGGATCATTTTCGTGGGTTTGAAGCCTATTGGCAGGTTGATGCGAGAGAAGAGACGGCAGAAAAGGGTTGCTGGATCAAAGGCCCAGGAAAACGCTTCTTCGAGAGTATGCTGGAAACGTTTGGGAAGCTCCCCTTTATTATTGAAGACTTAGGTTTTATAACGACAGAAGTCAATATTTTAAAACAACTTTTTGGGTTTCCCGGAATTAAGGTGTTACAATTTACGCCCTTGAAGGAAATAATGGAGCAAGACATTAATTTTGTATACTATTCCGGAACCCATGACAATAACACCTTATTAGGCTGGTATGAAAAGGATCATCAGGTTGAGGACCAAGATAGTATCAACAACAGTATGAACCAAACCATCATCAACCGACAAATATGCCGGTTGATGATCGAAAAATTATATTCAAGCCAGGCGGCATGGGTAATTATACCGATGCAAGATATTTTGGGTTTGGATGAAAAAGCTCGTATGAATCTGCCAGGCACAATTCATGGAAATTGGCAGTGGCAGTTGGATCGGATTCCAGAGACGGATGAATTAAATGTTTGGCTACGTACACAAGCCGAAAAAACAGAGAGATCGGAGAAATTATGAAGAAGATTATTGGCGTTTTCCTGAAAGGGCTTTTCGTCCTCGCACCCATCGTGCTGACCTTTTACATTCTCTATAAAATGTTTTTAATGACCGATGGCTTGTTTAAAGGTCTACTAGAGAAAGCTGGATTATATTTTCCTGGGTTGGGGGTGATCGTAACACTAGGAGTCATCTTCCTAGTTGGTTTAATTGCCTCGAACTGGGTAACGAGCAAATTGCTGAATTATTTGGATAAACTTCTCATAAAGGTGCCGCTCCTTGGTAGTATTTACGGTATTATTAAGGACACCGTTAATTCTTTTTCCGGAGATAAGAAGGGCTTTTCACGTTTGGTTTTAGTCAACATGTCCAATGACCTTAAACTCTTAGGCTTTCTTACAAATGATGAAGAAAGCACCTTCATCCCAAAGGGTTATGTGGCAGTTTACTTAATGCAATCGATGCAGTGGGCTGGCAATCTCATACTTGTTCCGAAAGATCAAGTTCAACTGATTAACGTTTCCTCCGAAGAGGCGTTGAAGTTTATTGCCTCCGCTGGACTATTGAGTAAATAAAATAGTCGCATTATAAGCACTGAGACGTTGTTTAGTTATATTTAAGCTTGTTTATTTATGTCGTCAGTGCTGTGATATAATTTATCTCTAAAGGGGTGAACTTAAAATGGATCAACAACAGATGATGGATATGCTTACGAAAATACTTGAATCTCAAAATGAGTTAGGGGAAAATCAAAAGGCGATGAATAAAAAACTAGATAAAATGGAATCGCTGATAATAAATGACCTTCCGAAAAAAATTAATGCCTTAAATGATACGACGAACGAAGATCTGAAAGAATTAAACGAAATTGCAATGGCCGTAAGAAAAAAGTCCAAACACCTCAATTGATCATCTTCAACAACGAAAAGAACCTGGATTACCAGCTAGATAGGCAGGAGGAAGGAAGATAAGCAAGCATGAAAAGAATTTTGGGATTAGTAGCGTCACAACGGAGAATTGCGAATGGAGAGATGTTAATTAAAGAAGCAGCTGCTTCAATTGGAGAGGAATATGAGCTGGAACTAATTCGACTGCCCGAGTTGAACCTGCAGCCCTGCAAAGCTTGTTATGCTTGCTTAGTTCCAGATCAACGTTGTCCTCTCACGGACGATTTATATTTCTTATTGGAAAAAATAAAAGAAGCAGATGGACTTATTTTGTCTGCACCTTGCTATGCTCTGGGTCCTGCTGCCATAACGAAATTGTTTGGAGATCGTATTATTGCCCTCGCGCAACATATTCATGATCTTTGGGGCAAACCCTGCGTGCTTATTGGCACGACGGGGATAAAGGGTTGGGAAGGGTATACCTTATCTGCTCTGATCGCCAACGCCCGTTTTCTAGGCTTTCAGGTTAAAGATGCCCACATGTTTTTGGGCGCACTTCCAGGAGAAGCTTTGACCAATGTGCAATCAATCGAGCGCATCCGTGCATTGGGTGCGTCGTTATTCAGTGAGCCTCGTCAACCGGAAGCAGGTCAATGTCCCACCTGCTGGTCGGATATCTGGAAGTTTCCTGAACCAAATCATGCCGTTTGTCCACTTTGTGGTCAAGAAGCAATTATTAGTTCTTCAAGAAAAGGGCTTCAATGGGATTTTGGTTCGGCCGGTAAACGCTTTGAAAAAGACGCTTTAGTAGAACATTTTCAGGTCTGGTTGAAGGCTCAAGTTCGAGAATTCGGCAACCGCCGTAAAGAACTGTCTGAAATAAGAAACCGGTATAAGGGACAAGATACTTGGATCAAGCAGAATTAAAATCATACAAACGCTTTGCAGTCTGATATAGGGGTAAAGGAGCCTTCAACATGTACAAGCTCGACATAAAAGGACTAAAGCCCTATCAAGAAAAGGCCAGCGAGTATCTCAATGACAAAAAGAAATCATTAGGTCTTCTTAATAATGCACTAAAAAAGGCCAATACAAATCGGGGTGCGCTGGGTGAAACCTGGGAAAAGTTCCAGCTATTGTTTGGAGTGTTCAAAGACTGGATTAACGGCAGCTACAAGGAAATGCCCACGCGTTCGCTTCTCCTAATTGTCTTAGGCATCATCTATTTCGTATCTCCCATTGATGGGATCTTCGATTATATTCCCTTCGCGGGATTCGTGGATGACGCTGCGGTGGCTGGCTTTGTTATTTCCCAAGTGAGTACTGATCTCGAACGCTATAAACTATGGAAAAAGCAAGATGAAGCTCAAAAAGAACCAGAAGATGAAGAAATATAATCCTTGTAATATTGCGTTATTTGAATTAAAATATCAGTAACTAAATATTCAATTGTTACAGGTGCCCTTAAATAAGGGAGAATAGGGAACTGGGTGAGAACCCCGGGCGGACCCACCACTGTAAAGAGGAGACTTATGTCTTGCCACTGGGAAACCGGGAAGGCGCATAGAGTCGATGATTCTAAGTCAGGAGACCTGCCAGTAACGTATGTAAGTCGTGAATCAAGGTAAAGTTCATGGCCGATTTTCTAATCACTAAGTGAAGAGAAAATGGGCTATGAACTTTTTTAATTGTCTTAATGCTGAAAGCAGGTGAAACGATGGGATACCTTGGTCGCGATATTGAGGTTGTTTCAATCAATCAAACACAATATCTTGTGGCATCTTGTGATTCCTGTGGCGCCATTGGTATGAAGGATTTAGATGAACTCAAGATTCCCTGGTCGGTTACCGGAAGATTAACGACACGGGTGGCCTTGTTAGAAGTCCTTTCATCGGGTGCTGTGCCACAGCTGATGACCGTGGCAATTTCTAACGAGCCACATCCAACCGGTGATAGGATTTTAGAGGGGGTGAAAGAAGAGCTACAAGCTGCGGGATTGTCGACGCTACCCATGGCGATAAGCACGGAGAAGAACATGTTCACGCAGCAAACCGGTCTTGGAATCAGTCTGATCGGTGTGATAGAGAAGAAGCAATTACGAATTGGAACTGCCCAGTCAGGAGATGACGTGTATTGTTTAGGGTTGCCTAAAGTGGGTCCCGAACTCAAAAATCCAGAGGATTCGGAAATTGTTCAAGTTAAAGATCTTCAAATCCTCTTAAATAGTATGCGTATTCACGACATCGTTCCTGTAGGGTCAAGAGGAATTCTGTTGGAGGCACAGCAACTTGCTACGAGTGTGAACTGCCAGTTGATCGTCGATTCCGCCTGTATTCTCGATTTAGATAAATCAGCTGGACCCTCAACGTGTCTGATTTTTACAGCCACAACGTCCTTGGTCTTGCAGCTATCATCATCTGGTCTTGCTCGGTTGCCTATAACTAAAGTTGGTAAATTAACCTGAAATTTGAGGAGGAAAGTTCATGAGTGATTTAGGAACAGATAAACAAGAACTAAGATTATCTGCATTGAATGTCAAAAGACTGTCTATTATGGCCATTTTTATTGCTTTGAGTGCTGTTGGAGCGCTGATTAAAATCCCTAGTCCTGTTGGAACTATTGGCATGGATTCGGCACCTGGCTTTTTCTGCGCTCTTGCCTTTGGAGGGGTAACTGGAGCCGTCGTTATTGCGTTTGGTCATATGTTGACGGCAGCGGTTATGGGATTTCCTATGACGATTCCAATCCATCTGTATATCGCTTTACAAATGGCTTTATGGGCCGTGTCCTATCGATGGGTCAATGAGAAGCTTGGTCTCATTCCCGCAGTGATTGTTGGAATTCTCCTTAATGGGGTTGTATCAGCCTTTGCCATGCTACCAATTATGGGTATGGGAGGGGTTCTTGGACTAATGCCTTTTCTGGTCGTCGGAGCAACCATTAACGTCATTATTTCTGCAGTTGCCTATAAAGCAATTAAGGGAAGTCGGCTTATTTAGATGATGAGGTGGAAACCGTGGAATTCGTTGAAAGTGCGATTGGATTAAATAATGTCTCCTATTGTTATCCCAGCGCTTCGGAACCTTGTCTGAAAAACGTGAACTTAACCGTTGAGAAAGGGAAGTTCGTTGTTTTAATGGGTTCCACTGGCGCGGGGAAGACAACCTTAAGTTTATGTCTTAATGGTCTTATTCCCCAACTTATGGAAGGGGAAATAACGGGACAAATTAGGGTAGCTGGTCACGACGTAAGAAAGACAGCAGTGCAGTCTTTATCAAGGGTGCTCGGGCTTGTCCTACAGGACCCTGAAACTCAACTAATTGGTCGGACTGTCGAAGAAGATACCTCGTTTGGTCCTCGTAACTTTGCGGTTCCGTTAGAGGAGATTCAGCAGAGGGTCAATAAAACCTTGGGTAAAGTTCGACTTCAAGGTTACAATGATCGTTTGACAGAAGAACTCTCTGGCGGAGAAAAACAACGCTTAGCGATTGCAGGCGTCCTGGTCATGGAACCGGAAATCTTGGTACTCGACGAACCAACCTCAGAACTTGATCCAGTGGGACGATCAGAAATCTATGAAACATTAGATCATTTGCGTCGTGAAAAGGACCTAACGATTTTATTAGTTGAACACTCTATCGAAGAAGTGATTAAGAAAGCGGATGAAGTCGTCGTACTTAACCAAGGGGAAATGATTTGGAGAGGGGTTCCAACTGAACTCTTTCGCAATATTCCCCTACTCCGTCAGTTTGGAATAAAGCCCATACCAGTAAGCCTAATCGGCTGGGATTTCTACGAAAAGGGATGGATTTCTTTTGCTGACATTCCTTTAGATATCCTGTCTGCAGAACACTTGATCAGAGCGTTGTTACCGAAGCACGGACAATTAATAGAGAAGGATCGCCCGCGAAAGCTAGAGGCACCGACGACGACAAAATCAATCGCAGTTCAGGTCAATGACCTTTTTTACCAATATAACTCAGGTCAACCCGCTTTGAAGGGAATTAATCTTACGATTAAAACTGGTGAATTTGTAGCCTTAATCGGGCAAAACGGTGCTGGCAAAACGACCTTAGCGAAACATCTAAATGGACTCTTGAAGCCAACGAGCGGAGAGGTCATTGTTGACGGTATGGATACGTTACAATACGATACATCGCAGCTTTCAAAAACCATCGGATACGTCTTTCAAAATCCGGACCATCAAATTTTCTCCGTTACAGTCGAGAAAGAACTGGAATTCGGGCTAAAAAATGCTGGTTTCAAAGGCAAGGAAATCAAAGAACGAGTTGACCAAGTCCTAGCTTATACTGGATTAGAGCGTTACCGTTTGGTACATCCGTTTAGCTTGGGAAAGGGTGAACGTCAGATGATTGCCGTAGCCTCTATCCTTGTTTTAAAGCCTAAGCTGCTGGTGATTGACGAGCCGACGACTGGCTCAGACTGGGCGGGCGTTCAGACAATGATGACTTTAATTCGTGAATTACATACTGCAGGGACCACAATTATCATGATTAGTCATGATATGGACCTTGTTTCCCAATACGCAAAGCGAGTCATTGTCTTGAAAGATGGTGAAATCCTTTTAGACGGTACCCCTCAGGAGGTTTATTCAAACGAACAAATTCTTCTCGACTCAGCGATTGTCCCACCCCAACTCTGTCGGCTTTACTCCCAATTAATGGATATCCTATCGCAGGAAACTTTTATTGAGTCAAACGAGTTTACTGCGTTGTTCGAAAGTGGGGAGAAGACAGGATGTCTATAGAGTATATACCGGGAGATACCTTGCTTCATCGTCTTGACGTTCGAACTAAAATGGTTGGATTCTTAGGGTTCATTATAGTTTCTTTTTTATTCCAGGATCCGTTATATCAACTCTTAATCCTAACTTTTACGGGACTATTAGCCTTTTGGATAAAAATTCCCTTACGAAAAATTGTGGGAATGTTGTTTCCCTTGATTCCTATCATCATATCGATTATCCTTATCACAGGATTTACATTTGCACCTGACCGCTTTGATCGAATTTCCAGCCAAGCCATTCTCTTTTATGCTCTGCCGGGAGAGAGAGTGGGGGCAACTGTAGGGGGATTCCTGATGGGCGCTACGTTTATCCTTCGTCTTTTTAGTATGATGATCATTTCTTCTGTGTTGACTTTAACCACTTCTATGGATGAGTTCACTCAATTCTTTCAAAAGATGAAGGTTCCTGTTGAGATTTCCATGATGCTGACAACGGCAATACGATTCATTCCGACCTTGGATAAAAAACGACGACTAATAATCGAAGCCCAAAAAGCGCGTGGGGCAAATTTTAATCATAAGGGCATCGGGGGTTCCATTCGATCGTACCTTCCCATTATGATACCTATGTTCATCAATTCCATTCTTATGGCGAATTCATTATCAATGGCGATGCTTAATCGGGGATATGGCTTAACACGAACTTGCACACCAATGCGTGAAATTTCATTTGAACCATGGGATTACTGGACGATTTCTTTTATTGTTCTATTATTGACGCTCGCTGTTTTTGTTCGATTCATACTGCAATTAGGGATTTTATAGATTCTGACATCATTGGTTTGATCAACTAAGTAATTATTTTGAAGTAGGAGAGGAACTATGGAACTATGGCACGAGATAAAGATCGACATACCTGGCGCGAAGGATATACCACGGGAAGTTGTGCAGCCGGTGCTGCTAAAGTAGCTTGTTTACTGCTGCGAGGGGATGGTTTACTTGATCAAGTAGAGATTCCACTGCCAAATTCCGAACGCTTGACGATGCCCATCCATGGTGGGAGATCAGACGATGCAGTTGCTGAGGCAAGCATTATTAAAGACGGCGGCGATGATGCGGATATTACGCATGGCCTTGAGATCAAGGCTATTGCACGTGTACTTTCACCCCTAGGGGACGTGCACATCCGGGGTGGTCAGGGCGTTGGAACCGTCACGAAAAAAGGATTAGCCATTGAGGTTGGGAAAAGTGCTATTAATCCTGTGCCGCTGAAAATGATCCATGAAGCAGTACGAGAGGTTTTTTCCGAGAGTGAAGTGGAAATTATCATCGAAGTCCCTGGTGGAGAAACGGCCGCTATGCGCACTCTTAATCCTAGGTTGGGGATTGTCGGTGGGATTTCTATCCTTGGAACAAGTGGGATTGTTCGCCCGATGTCTGAGGAGGCCTTTAAAACCTCGATTCTACCGGAGTTGGACCAAGCGGTGGCATATGGACATAAAACCATCGTACTTACGCCGGGGCACTATGGTTATAGAGTCGCGACAGAACATTTTAAAATCCCCGCTGAAGCGGTCATCCAGATGAGTAACTTTGTCGGTTTTCTATTGGAAGAAGCGGTTTACCGGGGAATCGAACAGGTAATTTTACTGGGACATGTCGGAAAGTTAATTAAAGTGGCTGGTGGGATTTTCCACACTCATAATCGCGTCGCCGATGCCCGGATGGAAATTCTATTGGCGCATGCCGCACTAGCAGGGGTTAATCTAGACACCTTAGCCATGCTTGCTGAATTGCCAACGACTGAAGGTGCCGCTTTGGAGCTATTACGGCTCGGGGAGCAAGAGTTGTTGCATCATCTCGCACACTTGGCTAGCGTGCGGTCCCAAGCGTTTACCTTTGAGCGTCTAACCGTTGGAACGGTTATGACGTTATTGAATGGTCAACCCCTTGGTTGGGATTTAGAAGCTCAAAGTATTATGGAGGAACAGGGTTGGGTATGGTCAGTTGAGTCGTAGGAATCTACTGGATCTAGTTGAATTTTATAAAAGTTCTTTCTAAAAAGATTAATTTAATATATAATAAAACAAATATACATTATAAGTCGATTGATTCTAAAAGGAATTAAATATGAATAGTCTTAAGGTTCCTCTGAGACAGAGGAGTTAAAAGGGAAAGTCGGTGAAAGTCCGACGCGGTCCCGCCACTGTAGACAAGGAGTTCTCTTTATTAATCTCAAAGGTTATTGCCTGGGATAAGAAGAGAATGATGATTTGAAGCCAGGAAACCTGCCTTGAGTAACATCACAGACCTACGGGCGATAGGAATTGTGTGTGTTTATTTAGGGTAAACCATACGAGCCGCTCAGGCTCGTTTTTTATTACCCATTAAACAAGGGAAGAAGGTTTTCACTTGTTACAAGTGATCGGTATCGGACCTGGAAGACCGGAATGGTTGCCGCCGGCAATTACTGAACTTGTAAAGCACTGCGAAATTTTAATTGGAGGGTCCAGGGCACTTCAACTCTTTCCCGATTTCACAGGGCAACAGTGTTGTCTATCGGGTGACCTCGCCAGCAGTGTTGAAGTGATCAGAAACGCTCTTCTTGAAGAGCGAGTTGTCGGGGTTTTAGTCTCTGGTGACCCTGGATTTTTCAGCTTTTTACCCAGACTTAAGAAGGAATTTCCGGAGGAGAAAATCGACGTATATCCTGGGATCAGTTCTCTCCAATTCGCGTTTGCCAGAGCTGAGCTTCCTTGGCAGGAGGCAACCTTTGCCAGTGTTCATGGCAGAGCGCTATCCGTACTACCTGAGGTCATAACTCACCCAACAGCGGTGCTAACGGGTGGGGAAAATTCACCTCAGAAAATTGCTCAACATTATTTGGATCTCGGCAATAATCCCAGTATATCGATTGGGAATGCTCTTGCTTATCCAGAGGAATTTTGGGCCACGATGGATGCAAAGCACTTGGCGCAGGAGAAGACCTTGTTGAAAAATGCGGTTGTCATTCTTTATCCAGCTCTGGGGCAGGATCCTCAGCAGAATTCCAATCATCCGGCGATTCAGATACCAAAGCAAATCAATAAGTCATCCAGTAAGCAAGCCACCAGATGTAGAATTGGGATTCCAGACGAAGAGTTTCTGAGGGGAAAGGTTCCCATGACGAAGGCGGAAATCCGTGTGCAAGTGCTGGCTAAGGCCCAAATTTCAAATGGCGATATTATCGTGGATATCGGAGCTGGCACAGGGAGCATTAGCATAGAGGCAGCGGGTCTTGCTTATGAAGGAGAAGTTTACGCGATTGAACATAATCTAGAAGCTCAGGAATTAATTCTTGCCAATCAACGCAAGTTTGGCGTTACAAATCTCCATCTGATTCCGGGAGCGGCCCCGGATGTCTTTGTAAAACTTCCCCCAGTGGATGTCTGTATTATTGGCGGGAGTAATGGACGTTTATCAGAAATCTTAGAAACGGTCCCCCTTGTTGAAGGGGGAAGAATTGTGATCACGGCAGTGACCCTCGAAACAGTGTCTCAAGGCTTGAAATTACTGACAGACCTTAACTATCAAGAGATCGATACCGTTTCTATTCAAGCGGTTCGCTGGAAAGCTGTCCAAACGCTTCATATGGCACAAGCTTTAAATCCAATCTTTATAATTTCAGCACGAAAAGGGGAAACGCTATGACGATAACATGGGGAAAATTTTACGGAGTCGGGGTCGGTCCTGGTGATCCTCGTCTCTTGACCTTACAAGCGGTGGATGTCTTACAAGCGGTTGATCTGGTGGCTATTCCGAAATCCAAACTCGATCGAGAAAGTGTCGCCTGGGATATCGCCAAAGTTCATTGTCCTTCCAAGGTCCGCCTAGTGGAACTCGAAATGCCCATGACTTCAGATAAGCAGGTTTTAGCAAAGGCTTGGCAAGATGGAGCACAAATACTCTTAGACGAACTGAAAAAAGGTAAATCCGTCGCCTTTATCACGCTCGGTGATCCTTCACTTTATAGTACATATAGTTACCTACTTAATATTCTTCAAGTGAAACTACCTCAGGAGTGTATTGTCACTGTTCCAGGGATTACAGCGATGTCCGCAGCGGCAGCTCGGATTAACTTGCCGCTTGCCACTGGAGATGAGCCCCTCCTTATCTTACCAAGTACCGAAGATGTGGGCGAGTTTCTCAACTTCCCAAATTTAGTTTTAATGAAAGTCTCGCGAAGGCTGCCTGAGATGTTGACGCTTCTCAAAGACCACGAGAGAAAAGCCGTCTTGTTAACTCGCCTCGGACAAGCTGGAGAAAGAATCCGCTGGGAACCGAAGGCCGAGGATTTCACATCCGAAAAAATAGATTATCTCAGTTTGTTACTCGTCAAAAAAGATTTGCTGGGGAGGGGAAATAATGAACCACCAAAAAACTAACGGTAAAGTCATCTTCGTTGGAGCGGGCCCAGGCGATCCGGAACTAATAACGGTCAAAGGATCCCGCGCGTTGGAAAATGCAGACCGTGTGATTTACGCAGGCTCTTTAGTGAACCCGGCCTTGCTCGCACTTTGTCGCCCAGGAACCCCCGTTCATGACAGTGCCCACCTGACGCTCGAAGAAGTGCTTGCTTTGATGGATGAGGGAACAAAGAGTGGGGAAACTATTGTTCGTCTCCATACAGGAGATCCCAGTATGTACGGGGCTATTAAGGAACAATTTGACCACTTAGACAAGCAAGCGATTGCGTATTCCGTCATTCCAGGCGTGAGCTCGGTGTTTGCTGCTGCGGCGGCGATTAAACGCGAATTTACGTTGCCCGAAATAAGTCAAACCCTCATTCTTACCCGCATGGCGGGAAGAACCCCTGTACCAGAGCGTGAAGCACTGGCAAACTTAGCCAAACACCAAGCCAGTATGGCGATTTTCTTAAGTGTCCAGGATATGGGTTCTGTGGTGGAAGCGTTACTGGAAGGTGGTTACGCCGCCTCAACTCCGATCGCCGTTATCGCTAAAGCGAGTTGGCCCGACGAAGAAATTCTACTGGGGACCTTAGAAACGATTGTCGAAAAAGTTAAAGTAGCAGGAATCCGCAAACAGGCTCAAATCCTGGTGGGCGATTTTTTAGATCCGGCGAACGGATATGCTCGTTCGAAACTCTATGACCCAACGTTTACACACGAATATCGTCAAGGCACTGATAAGTGAACAAAAACGGAAATGCAAAGGTGAAGATCGCCCTTGTATCCTTAACCGATCGAGGGCTGGCAACAGCCCTGCGAATCGGAAAGAGTCTTCCGGGTACAGTCGTTCACGAGTTTTATTGTCACGAGAAAGCACTCAGTTCATACAAAAATCAAGGAGAAGCGCAACCTCAACCACAATTACATGTGTTTCGGCGTTTGGGAGAAATCATCCCGATATTATGGCAAGAATATTCCGTTCTCATTTTTGTCATGGCGACGGGAATTGTGGTACGCCAAATTGCTTCCCTTCTCGAAGGTAAAGATCGTGATCCGGCGGTACTGGTCTTAGATGAGGAAGGAACGTTCGTTATTCCCTTACTTTCTGGACATTTGGGTGGCGCCAACACTTGGGCAATTCAACTCGCCTCCCAGGTGGGGGCTCAAGCGGTGATTACGACGGCGACTGATGTTCGGGGCCTAGTGGCTCCGGATGAGTACGCCCGCAGGTATGGTTGGAAAGTTGAACCCCTCAACCATTTACCCACGGTCAATCGCTTATTATTAGACCGAGGTTGTCTCAAGCTATGGACCGGTTACACGTTGAAACCTGAAGAAGCTTGGTTAAAGGATGAACATTATCAGGTCTTGTCAGACGGAGATAAAGAAAAAGCCAATGTGATCATCAGTGCTTTTCCCGGCCAAGCACTTAAGGATGACCTCATCTATTGTGTGCCACCCATCTTGAGTGTTGGAGTTGGTTGTCGGCGAGGTGTTTCCACGGAGGCGGTGTTAGAGGCAATTACGTCGACGGTAGAGCAGCTTGGGGCCTCCCTTAAGGCAGTGTCAGGACTCTTTAGTATTGATCTTAAAAGTGATGAAGCAGGCTTGATTGAAGCGGCTAAGGTCCTGCGGGTTCCGTTTCAAACCTTTCCAGCAGTTGAACTCCAAGCGGTCATTGAAAAAGAACAGTTAAGTCGATCAAAATTTGTAAACGAAAAGATAGGAGTTGACGGGGTATGCGAAGCAGCGAGCTTACTGGGGACTCAAAGGGGACGATTAATTCTGCCGAAGTTCAAGGGACGGGGAGTGACAGTCGCCATCAGCATGGAAAACTCTTTGTCGTGGGCATCGGGCCTGGAGACCCTGACCATATGACCGTAAGGGTTCAGAAGGTCTTAAATGAAGCTGAATTCATCGTTGGCTATAAAACTTACATCGAACTTATTCGCCCGTTATTAACACATCAAAAAATTGTTGCGACGGGGATGCGTCAAGAAATCGACCGTTGCCAAGAGGCAATCCGTTTAGCTGCCGAGGGACATAATGTCGCCGTTATTAGTAGTGGAGATGCCGGAGTTTATGGTATGGCGGGTATTCTTATTGAGTGCCTGGACCAAAAAGGCCTTCTGGACCTTCCTCTGGAAATCATTCCCGGCGTTACTGCGGCCAGTGCAGCAGCTTCAATGCTTGGAGCACCTTTGATGCATGACTTTGCTGTGATAAGCTTAAGTGATCTCTTAACCCCTTGGGAAGTCATTGAGAAACGCGTGCGCTTAGCAGCTGAAGGAGACTTTAGCCTAGCGATCTATAATCCGAAAAGTAAGGGGCGTACGCAACACATAGAGACGGTTCGCGAGATTGTTCTTCGCTTCCGTAGTCCTGAAACCCCAGTTGGCCTGGTTCGGGAGGCCTTACGAGGCGAGAAGTCCAGCGTACAATTCACGACGCTGGGTGATTTCACGAATCATCCCATAGACATGCTGACCACCGTTATTATCGGGAACTCTCAAACCCGTATTCTCGGACCTTATATGGTTACCCCTCGAGGATACATGCTGTGAAACTCTTCGTCTTGGCCGGCACAGAGGATGGTCGAGAACTAGCGGCGGTCCTAAGGACACGAGGTCATGAAATTTTAGTGTCAACGCTGACGTGCTATGGTGCGGATCTGGCGCAAGAACAAGGTCTTCAAGTACGTTCAGGAGCCCTGAATGCTCAGACTCTCGCAGCGCTGATAGAGGGCGGAGAGTTTGCGGCCATTGTGGACGCCACCCACCCTTACGCGATACAGGTGAAAGAAATTGTAAAAAAGGTCTGCGAAGAGCTCTCAATACCCTATCTTCGTTGGCAGCGTCCTTCGCTAGACCTGCCAGCGAGTCCCCTGATTCATTGGGCAGAAAACATCTCTACTGCGGGCCTTCTTGCGGCAGAACTAGGGACTCGTATTCTACTGACCACCGGGAGTAATGCGTTACCGGAGTGGGTGTCTTTACCCTCTTTGCAAGATAAGAAACTCTACATTCGAGTCCTACCAACTTCCCAGGTATTGGCGCGCTGCGAATTATTAGGATTTAAACCGAATCAAATCATCGCAGCTCAAGGCCCTTTTTCCCAAGAATGGGATGAAGCGATGTTTAAACAATTAAAAATCGAGGTCGTAATCACCAAAGAAAGTGGCAAAGTGGGAGGAACCTTGGAAAAAGTACAGGCCTGCCACCACTTAAATATTCCGTTAGTAATCCTAAAACGACCGATGACTGATGATAAGGATAGCTCACGATCCCAATTTATTAAACATTTGGAGGAGATACTATGAACGCTGAGATTATTATCTTAGGACACGGTAGTCGCCGTGCAGAAGCAAATAAAGGACTTTTGGAAGTCGCTAAAAAGGTGAGTCTAATCTTAGGACAAGCCGTCACACCAGCTTATATGGCGAATGGCACCCCCAGCCTTCCAGAAGTGGTGCAGGCGAAAATCTCGGAAGGTGCTTTGAAGATTATCGTGATGCCACTCTTTCTTTTTCGAGGCGTTCATGTGAGCGTGGATATTCACGAAGAATTGCGTGAAATCTGCGAGCAAAATCCGAACGTTGAGATCACCTTTACGAAAGAGTTGGGAGCCGATGACGGTATTGCGCAGCTGGCTAGCCAACGAATCATGGAGGTCGCCAACGCATGACCGATTTCATCTTAGATCCGGGTCAAATTGAGACAGAAAGTATGCGCCTTATTCGGGTTGGGCTAACACGTCCTTGGTTGGAGGATGAATTCCCGGTGGTGCAGCGATTAATTCATACAAGTGGAGAGCCCTCTTTAGAACAAGCCATAGCAATTCATCCGCAAGCAATTGCTTGTGGGCTCAAGGCCTTGAAGGAGGGCGCGAATGTCATTACGGATGTAGAAATGGTTCGCGCAGGCATTTCCAAAGAAAAACTTAAATCCTTGGGTGGAACGGTTCAAAGCTTTCTTAATGCCCCTGGCGTTGCCGAACAAGCGAAAGAGTGGGGAATAACGCGCTCAATGACCGCGATTCGAATGCATCCGGAGAGTCTGCGTGGCTCAATTGTCGCCATTGGTAATGCCCCCACGGCACTGCTCGAAGTCTTACGTCTAGCCGAGAATCCAGAAACCTGTCCTGCTTTGATTATTGGGATACCGGTCGGCTTTGTGGGAGCCAAAGAGTCTAAAGATTTACTATGGGCACGTCAAACCATCCCATCGATTACGATCCTAGGAACTCGAGGGGGAAGCCCACTCGCGGCGACGGTCGTCAATGCGTTAATTTATACCGCTTTAAAACAACTTGCGCTCTAGTCTAGAAATGTTCATCTTAAGAGTCTTAATATAGAACGAACAGTATTTTTAAGAAAAGAAGGTATGCATAGTGTCTTCTAATAAAAAAGTAGCTGCAAGACTGATGATTCAGGGGACCTCTTCCAGCGTTGGAAAAAGCGTACTGGCTGCTGCATTTTGCAGGATATTTTACCAAGAAGGGTACCGAGTGAGTCCCTTTAAAGCACAAAATATGGCCCTCAACTCATTTGTGACCGCTACTGGCGGAGAGATGGGTAGAGCCCAAGTGGTTCAGGCCCAAGCTGCTGGCGTAGAGCCTGAAGTACGAATGAATCCAATTTTACTAAAACCAAGTGGACCCAATGGTTCCCAAGTTGTTATTATGGGCGAATCTCAGGGTAATGTGACGGCCTTGCGTTATCACGGGGAATATCAACGAATGACTTGGCCGTTTGTGGAAGATGCCCTTCATAGTCTGCTTGACGACTTTGAGGTCGTGGTGATTGAAGGGGCTGGGAGTCCCGCAGAAGTTAATCTTAAATCGAATGACATTGTCAATATGCGAGTCGCTATGGAGGCCAATTCTCCAGTCTTGTTGGTGGCAGACATTGACCGCGGTGGGGCCTTGGCGGCGGTTGTCGGGACCTTGGAATTAGTAGAACCCGAGGAACGAGCCTTGATTAAAGGGATTATTTTTAATAAGTTTCGCGGCGAACTGGCACTTTTACAACCTGCTTTAGATTTTATGGAAGAAAGAACAGGTATCCCAGTGCTTGGAGTCGTCCCTTATTTCAAAATACGCATTCCGGATGAAGATTCCGTAGCCATTAATGAAGCAGACGAGAAACCCTCCGTTTCTTCCTCCGAACAATTGGACATTGCTGTGATTCGATTCCCGTACCTTTCTAACTTTACAGACTTTGATGCGCTTCAAGACGAAGCGGATGTCTCTGTACGCTATGTCAGTGAGATTGCGAATTTAGGGAAACCAGATCTTGTGATCCTTCCAGGCAGTAAAAATACCCTAGCCGATTTACGTTTTCTTAACGAGAGCGGTTTAGGGGCGCAGGTTCAGGCACTTTGTGAGCAACAGGTTCCACTGATTGGGATTTGCGGAGGCTACCAGATGATGGGACGCTTAGTAACGGATCCGCTGCATACAGAGTCAGAGCTTGAAGAGATGGTCGGTCTTGGTATTCTTCCGATGGTGACGGAATTTGATCCGCAGAAACATACCGTCCAGAGTAAGGGAACGATCCTTGCAGAGGGTGGCTTTTTTAAAGCGTGTACCGGAGAAACCGTCGTTGGCTATGAAATTCATATGGGGCGATCCACCATGGATGAAGGACAGTTGCCACTGTTTAACTTGACCTCGCAGGGCGTCACCTACGCGGATGGTTTGCAAGCAGGTAACTCGTATGGAACCTACTTACATGGAATTTTTGATAATGATAGTTTACGGACGGCCCTCTTGACATGGCTTTGGCAGCGTAGAAATCTGCCTAGACCCGTAGAACCGTCACTTTCACAGGCAGCACTACGTGAATCCGCGTTTAATGAGTTAGCCGACTTAGTCCGTCAGAGTGTCGATATTGAACGGGTTCGTACAATAATGGGGCTTGTGTCCGAAACGGTGCCTAAGGATACGATGAGTTTAAAATGATGTATTCGTTGACATTGCTCTCAGCGACCTTTCCTTTCGTCGTACTGATCGGATTTCTTCTCGATCAAATCCTTGGCGATCCCCGACGCTGGCCCCATCCTGTCGTGGGAATTGGAAACGCGATAGGCTATTTAGAACGTCATTTTAATGCAGGGACTGCAGTGTTACGCCGACGGCGTGGCGTCTTATTAACCTTCCTAGTAGTAGGCGGAAGTTATCTCCTCACATGGGCGATCGTTTGGGGAGCGACGGCAATTCATCCTTTATTGGGTCTAGGTGTGTGTGCATATTTCGTTTTTACTACTTTGGCCGGGAAATCTCTATTAGATGCTGGACAAAATGTTTTGGCGCCTTTGAAACGGCCTGATTTGATTGAGGCACGGAAACAGCTATCTTGGTTAGTTAGCAGAGACACAAACAATCTAACAGAAGGCGAGATTGTCAGGGGAACCATCGAAACCCTTGCAGAAAACTTTGTAGATGGGATTTTGTCACCACTATTTTATGCCGCTCTAGGGGGTGCTCCTCTGGCCATGGCGTTCAAAGCCATCAGTACTTTGGATTCGATGGTCGGTTACCGGAATGATCGGTTTGAGGATTTTGGCTGGTTCTCTGCTCGAACGGATGATTGGGCTAATTACGTGCCCGCACGGTTATCGGTGCTTCTCTTACTGCTAGCAGGGTGGTTGCGACGAATGCCAGTACGCCAGGCGTATCGATTATGGAAACGGGATGCTTCAGGGCATCCTAGTCCCAACGGAGGTAATCCGGAAAGTGTTGTTGCTGGGTTACTAGGCGTTCGTCTAGGTGGCATCAATTTTTATGATGGTCAGCCTCATCACCGTGCAGAAATGGGAGAAGCGCTTCATCCTGTGGACGCCTCCGACATTGTCCATTGTCGTCAGGTGGTACGTACGGCAACTTGGTTATCCCTATTGCCCGCTCTTATATTAGCTTACGTTGTCAGTTAATTTCTTGTCTGCAGAACTCTAGCCTTATATGATATGTTCGGGTACTCATTAGAAAATTGCATGAAGGTATTTATGGTGATAGATAGTATACAGGAAGGGAGACACGGCATGAAGATTCCTCGTCTTGTCTTAGCGGGAACCCATAGCGGAGTGGGAAAAACAACCCTTGCTACGGGTCTGATGGCCGCCTTGAAAAAGCGAGAACGGCCAATTCAAGGGTATAAAGTCGGGCCAGATTATATCGATCCTAGTTACCATGCGGCTGCAACGGGTAAGGCTTCCCGCAATCTTGACCGCTGGCTTCTAGGTGAGCAGCTCCCTTCCGTCTTTGCTCAAAGTGTTGGGGAGAGCTGGGCAGTGATTGAAGGTGTGATGGGCTTGTTCGATGGTATGACAGGAACAGCTGGTTTCGGAAGTACTGCGGATGTCGCTAAACTTCTTCACGCGCCTATTATACTTATTGTCGATGCGTCTTCGATGTCTCGCAGCGTGGCGGCTTTAGTTCACGGCTTTAATACGTATGATCCTGAAGTAAACCTTCAAGGCGTGATCCTTAACCGCGTAAAATCAGTTGGCCAGGAGAAAATACTGAGAGAAGCGTTGAAAGATCTTCAAATTCCTGTGCTGGGAGTGCTTCCCAAAGAAGCCGCGCTGCATCTTCCTGAACGGCATTTAGGCTTAGTTCCGGTGGGGGAGAGTGGATTATTAGAGGGCTTTATTGATACGCTATCAGAGCTGGTAACCAAGCACATCGATTTGGAACAAGTTGAACGCATTATGCTTGGCGCGCCAGATCTCGACGATTCTATTTTTGTCAAAAAGAACAATGTATCGATACCCGCTAAGCCGGTGACTCAAAAGACTGAATTTCGATTAGGCGTGGCACAGGATGAGGCTTTTCTTTTTTACTACACGGATGCTTTAGACTTGGCAAAAGAGTTGAATTTTAATATTGTACCGTTTAGCCCTTTACACGATGTTGCACTTCCACCGGACCTTGATGGTATTTTCATTGGCGGGGGGTTTCCAGAGCTTCATCTTGATCTCTTGAGTAAAAACCTAACGTTTCTTGATTCTCTTCGTTCCTACGTGGCGAGTGGCAAACCTGTCTATGCTGAATGTGGCGGGTACATGTACCTTGGTCGGTCCATTACGGATTTTGAAGGAAGAGAATTTCCTCTAGCGGGTCTCATTCCTATGAAGGCGGAAATGACCCAACGTTTGCAAGGTATAGGGTATAAACGAGGCGTCTTCCGTGAAGATAATTTCTTAGGACCACGTGGGACAACCGTTCAAGGGCATGAATTTCATTATTCACGCGTGACCTATGATCAAGAATTTCCGCCCACGTATGAATTGTTCAAGGGGGATCACTTTGATCGTATGGAGGGATATGCCAAGGATAATATCGTTGCCTCCTATCTTCACCTTCATTTTTCGGGACAATCTGAGTTACTTAAGCATTGGCTTACTTCGTGTTCTAAGGAAATTGGCGTATGATTTTGCTAAAATAGACGTTAACTCTTGGGTTAACAACAGCCGTAGGGGGATTGAATGCTTATGGATTTCGCGATCGGGTTGGCCCGGTGTCCGGGGACGTGTGGAGAATGGGTACAAGGGGCTCGACAAGGAATCCCATTTCTCGTAGATTGTCCCATTGATCGTTTTTCAGAAGTCCGGGTGGCTTTAAACAGGCACGCCACAGGCTGGGATCTTCCTCTCGGTAAAACAAAAGCATTACAAGTGTTGGAATTACTCAAAGCAGACTTAGGTCTTCCCTCGTTAGGAGGTAAGATTGAATTTTTACAGCAGCTTCCTGAGGGAAAAGGAATGGCTAGTTCTACAGCTGACATTTCTGCCGTGGTTGCGGCCACACTGAATGCGCTAGGTGAAGATCCCGTTCCAGAGCGCTTGGCGCATTATGCTTTACGAATTGAGCCGAGCGACAGTGTGATGTTTCCAGGAATTACGGAGATAGAACATGTGGTAAGGCATAAACATCGCGAACTGGGTGCTTCGGTTCCAGCATTGTTTCTCGCACTCGATTGGGGTGGGACTATCGATACTAGAGTCTTTAATGCTAGGCCTGAATTGACACAGCATTATCGACGTTATGAAGATGAAATTTCTAGGGCCTATGGATTAGCCCGTGAAGGAATAGAACAGATCGACTTAGAAAAATTAGCCTTAGCGGGGACGATTAGCGCACGGTGTAATCTAGAAATCAATCGAAAATTGCATTTTGAGTCCTTCGTAACCTGGGTAATTGAACAAGGCGGACTCGGTGTTGTTACTGCCCATAGTGGTACACTGCTAGCTGGAGTATTTCCACCAGATGACTTTTCTCGGCAGGAGGTACGCAATAACCTTCGTGTTGAAGCACAGCAACGGTTTACCCCTGCGTACCTTGATCTTTTCCACAGTCATTCCGGTGGAATTGTTGTAACAAAAAAGGAAATAACTGAAAATACGGGGTGAAACTATGCACGGTGGAAATCTACGTAGAGCGCAAGAATTATATGGCTTGGATTCCTTTATTGACCTTTCCGCAAATATTAATCCGTTTGGACCGCCCCCGGGGGTTTGGAAGTCCATACAACACGGGATGGCCGACATTGTAAATTATCCAGATCCTGAGAGCAGAGCCTTACGGGAAACACTTTCCAACCATCTGGACATACCGACTGAATCAATCATGGTTGGTAATGGAGCAGGTGACTTAATCTTCACGATTCTGCAAGCGTTAAAACCTAAAAAAGTGGCCATCCCTATCCCAGCTTTCAGTGAATATGAACGGGCTGCCCGTGCTGTGGGCGCTGAAGTGAGCTATATACCGCTAGGCCCTGCAGGTTGGGCTAAATTTAATCAATTGGATGGAAAAAATCAAAACACGAGTGACGAGAGTCGTACAGACCAAGTGTGGCGCCAGTTCCTTAAAGGTTGTGACTTACTTTTTCTTTGTTCTCCCCATAATCCGACCGGAAGTCTATTGGGTAGAGACACGTTTGAACGAATCCTTCGTTTAACCAAAGAATTAGGATGTCGGATTCTCTTCGATGAGTCGTTCCTTGATTTTCTACCGGAGGACTTACGTCATTCTACGCGCACATATATACAGACCAATGAACACCTCGTTGTGTTATATTCTTTAACCAAGTTTTACAGTTTGCCAGGTTTGCGTTTGGGCACTGTGTTTGCCCAGAAGTCCTTACTTGCTACCTTCGATCAGTTCCGCGATCCTTGGTCTGTCAATGTTCTGGCTCAGCATGCTGGAATCGCGGCACTGGAGGATTTGAAGTTTCCCGAGGATGTTCGAGAAAAGTTGAGGGAGAGTCGGGCGTTATTTTACCAAGAATTTAAGCGATGTGGTTTCTCAGCTTTACGTCTTTGGCCAACCGCTGTGAATTTTGCTTTAATCGAGCTTTTGAGTGACAACTCCGAAGAATTAATCCAACATTTAGGACGGCTTGGGATTCTCGTTCGTGACTGTGCCAACTTTACAGGTCTTCCAGGAACTTTTATTCGGGTGGCGATCAAAGATTGTTCCGCGATGCAGCGGCTCATTGAAGGTTTGAAATCGTACTATTTTATTGAGGAGCAATAGCTTCTCTTTTTTATTTAATTTTTTCTATGAGTAATTCTAAAAAGATCAGAAGCAGTGCATACTAGAAAAAGAATTCAACGTCTAAATTAGTTCAATAAGGGTGGTGATGTTATGGTATGGGCTTTTTTGGTATTATTAAGTATCCTTCAGGTCACGCTCATTGGGACCGCGATACTCTTAGAAAACAGAGCACCGGGAACAACGATTGGATGGCTCTGTATTCTAGCATTTCTGCCTATCTTAGGATTTATATTTTTTATAATTTTTGGTCATAAAAACCATAGACATTTATTCCATCATAAACATATTTCTGATAATCGTTTGGTTAATAAGGTACGACAGCAGACTCACGACGATCGTGATGACATATTACCGAAAACCACAGAGTCACACCCTAAACTAGTGAATCTTCTGATAAAAAGTGGCTATGCCCCAATGACGCTTCATAATCAGGTTGAAATCCTTTCGAATGGCGGCGAGAAATTCACAGAGCTTTTCAACGACTTGGAAGGAGCAAGCAATCACATCCATCTTAGCTATTTCATCTTTAAGGACGATGAAATAGGCGGAGACGTTTTAAAAATCTTAACCCGTAAAGTTGCAGAAGGGGTCGAAGTTCGTGTCCTTTTGGATGGAATGGGAAGTATGTCGACATCAGGTCGCTTTATACGGTGCATGCGGCAATCAGGAATTCAGGCCGAATGGTTTTTCCCCATCCGTTTTCCTTATATAACCTCCAGACTTAACTTGCGCTACCATCGTAAAATCGTCGTTGTGGATGGACGTTTGGGCTTTATGGGTGGGCTAAATATTGGCGATGAATACTTGTCTCGCGATCCTAAACTTGGCTTTTGGCGGGACACACATTTGAAACTTGAAGGCGAAGCAGTCCACACGCTCCAATCCATTTTCCTGAACGATTGGTATTATGTGACCCGTCAAAAGGTTGAAGGGACTCGTTATTTCCCACAAACTTCTATTTCTCAGGTCCTGCCTGTTCAAATCGCTGGGGGTGGACCGGATTCATACTGGACGTCAATTCTGCAGGGTTTTTTCAATGCGATTACGATGGCTAACCATCGTATATCAATTGAAACCCCCTACTTCATTCCAGATGAAAGCCTGATGATGGCCTTGAAAACTGCAGCACTGAGCGGTTTAGACGTGCGTCTGATCGTTCAAGGATTTCCAGAACATAAAGTCGAGTACATGGCAATGCATTCATATTTTGAGGAATTACTTCAAGCAGGCGTAAAAATATATAAATACAAGAAAGGGACGCTTCATGCTAAGATCTTCTTTATAGATAATCAACTTGCCTCAGTAGGGTCTGCCAATATGGATGCTAGGAGCTTTTATCTTGATTTTGAGTTATGTGCCTTTGTATATGATCAGGCCTTAGCTGAAAGGCTAGCCTTAGATTTTGAAAAGGATTTAACTGAGAGTCTTGAAGTTGACCTTAAAACCTTTCAAGAGCGACCTGTCTATGAACGATTTAAAGAATCATGTGCCCGCTTGTTCTCACCTGTTTTATAGATGAGAGATTTGCTTTATTATAATGATCGATACAATATTAGAGGGGGCCATTATGCTGGATTTGCATTATGGCTCTTATTTATTGACTTTTCATGATTAGGTGCGTCAGAAAAGGCGTCCAGCGCACGTCTATAGAATAGTAAGGATAAGAAGAAATCCATACCCACCTAAATATGGACAGAATATATTGACCGATACATAAATGAAACTAAGCGAAACGGAAGGAGGCTGACGACGAGGTGGAAGTCGATTCGTCCTTTGATGAGATTTATGAAGTAATATTTCCGTTAATCTTCCGATTTGTAACCATCCGTGTACCTAAGCCGGATGTGGAAGATGTAACCGCCGAAATCATCGTGAAAGTGTGGTGGGGTTTGCCTAGTATGGAAAAGAAATACGCACTAAAAGCTTGGGCCCTAAAGATTGCTTCCCACCAGATTGTGGATTATTACCGAACACATAAATGCAAACCGACCATAATTCTAGAGGATGTACCTAAACCATTACCTCAAGAATTGGATCAGAGTGAGACCTGGGCAACCCTTTTGAGTGTTGGAGAGGCCTTGGCCAAGCTCTCGTCTCTACAGATAAATGTCATTCAACTTCGCTTGATTGAAGGTTTTAGTGCTGATGAAGTGGCAGAGGTATTAGGAACAACGAGTCAGGCCGTGGACAGCCTTTTATACCGGGCAAAGAAAGGGTTCCGTAAAATCTACCAGGGGAATCTGGATAAAGGAGGAAGAGGATGATGAAGAGGTTTATGAAGAAAACAGATCTCACCTCCCTCTGGGAAGAAGATGGTGATATGCAAAGAATGAAAGCTTTCTTCCATACTATCCAGTCAGACTCAAAGTATAATGAGCAAATTAAGCAAAGTATCAAGCAAAAAGCCCTTGAAAAAATGGAACAAGAAGAACGGGTAGGGGTGCCTATGATTGACAAGGAAGGGCTTGTTCAACGAACACACGCCAAATTACGGCAGATGTTAGGGCATAGACCATGGAAAATCGGCTTTCCGGTCCTAGCAATTGCGCTGTTGGTGTTCCTTGGGCAAGGCGTCAACAATGGTTCATTTAATTTACTTCCACGGTTGGGGAGCCTAGGAAATTCATCCCAATCCACGGAAATGACACAACCGACGCCTGGTATGGTTAAGGCGGGTGGCGCAGAGCCCTATGCTGGTGGGATTACTAATGACAGTTTGGCAACAAAAGATATCGCGGCGCCGCAATCGGCCTCTTCTAGTAGTCCGTCTGCTTCAGCTAAGGGTGCTAACCCAATCCTTCCTTCCCCACCTGACCAAGCGGTTGTTCCCCCTGCAGATGCAGGAATTCCAAGAAAATTAACACACGATTTAACCTTAACCCTCGAAGTAGCTGCTATCAATGACGCAGTGACTAAAATTAACCGTGAAGTTCAACAGCTGGGCGGGTATGTCGTTGAATCTCAACAAAACGGATCGGAAACTCAATCCTCCGCGCATATGACCCTCAAAATCCCGTCAGATAAACTGAATGGATTCCGCGATTCTCTTGCCACTTGGGGCAAAATACTGGATGAACGCATGCTTGCCAATGACATTACCAATCAATATTATGATTCCCAGACTCGTATAAAAACCCTTGAGGCAGAGGAAAAGCGATACCTTGAAATCTTAAATCAGGCTAAGACCGTTGAAGACGTTTTGAAAGTGGAAAGTGCCCTAGGCAACATTCGTCAACAAATCGAACAATTAAAAGGCCAAATTAAGCTTTGGGACAATATAGTGGATTACTCCACCGTGAACCTTCAGCTTGCCACGCTGCAAAGCACTAATTACAAGGTGAAGAATCCCTGGCAGCCAACCTCCTGGAGTAGTACTTGGAAAGCGACTCAAGATGCCGTGTTGAAGACGATCAGCAGTGCCTGGAATGCCCTAAATTATTTAGTCGTTGGGATAGGCTTTACATTACCTTACTTGCTTATGGGTGCGTTGGGATGGGGAGCTTACCGCACGTTCAGGAAGTGGAAGTCTCATTAATAGGTAGTCTTTAATCGTCAGTCATGACAAAATGAGGATTCTCACGAATGAGAATCCTCATTTTAAATTTATGTCGCAATGGTTAGACCACGATACCTACGAGCTATTCTTTACTGAAAAGATAAATGTCGTTATAATGAGTAGTATGTTAGATATGTGACAACCATAAATAATAGGTAGGGGGTAACCACGTGAAATTAACAAAACGAACAAGATCAATCTTAGGCGTCGTCGCGATTGCGATAGGAGCTATCATTGCCGCCTACGGTGTTCAGGCCTTTATTGTCCCTTCTGGATTAGGTGGAGGTGGAGCGGGTGGAATTGCCTTGCTTCTTTACTATACATTAAATATTCCCATTGGACTTATGACCTTCCTCTTAAATATTCCTTTGTTTGTTTTGGGATGGCGAGAAGTAAACAAAAATTTTGTTTTTAAGACGATCTACGGTTTAGCAATTTTCTCTTTATCACTTGATTTGTTAAAAGGCATTCAGCCTTTAGGTATTCATGACATCTTCCTTGGGGCACTTTATGGAGGGGTTATCTCAGGGATCTCTTCAGCCATTATATTTCACTTTGGTGGCAGCCTAGGCGGCACAGATATCTTATCCAAAGTCATTCAGCGGAAGTACGGAGTACCCATGGGAACCTCCGCGCTCGCTATTAACGGCGTTATCATCATGATATCCTGGGCGATACTTGGCTCAATAGCAGCACTTTATACGTTAGTTACATTGTTCGTATATGGCCGTGTACTCGACTTAATACAGAGCGGAGTGCCCGCGAAATCCATTACGATTATTTCAGATCGATCCGAGGCTTTAGTTGACAGAATAATGGTCGATTTAGGACGTGGTGCGACGTTTTTACACGGAAGAGGTGCATACTCTTGCGAGCCGAAAGACGTGATTATGTGTGTCGTCAGTCTACCAGAACTAGGCCGCCTAAAACAGGCTGTGCGGGAAGTAGACCCTCAAGCCTTCATGATTGTCCAAAATGCTGGAGAAGTGCTGGGCAGAGGGTTTATCTCCAACGTTTAAATTCCAATCAATTATTTCGTATGATCTTGCAGGATTTACGATCAGTCATAGAGAACTTAAAGTTTGTTGACTATTAAATAATAACACGTGGAATCATGATCAGGTATAGAACAGAGGAGACGTTCAATGACCGTTGACAATAAGACAAGAAACATATCGAAGGAATCTCCCTTTGATATTCTTAGAATCCCTAAAATAAGACCTTTCGTTATCATGATTTTAGCACTTGGAGTCACTGCTTTAATGGTTCTCGTTGGAGAAAAAAGTCTCTTTTTAGTGTCGTTATTTTTCTTGATGATAGCTGTGGCTGCCCTCTATTCAAAATGGGAATCCATGTTACTTCACGTCGCGGTCGCTTCTACCTTAACTTTATTTATCTTATACCGTGATATGCATGTGTTCATCTTGCGGCAATGGTTTATAGACACCCTCGTTTACCTCTTCATTGGGATAACCGTGAATCGTAAAGTCGATGCCATCCGAAAAATTCAACGTCATACCGAGGAAATGACAGCGTTATCACACATTTCAACGTCATTAACCAAAACTCTCGATTTAAGTGAATTGACGAAACAAGTTGTCGATCATATCTTTTCGATTTTCGAGGCTGACGGTTGTACGATCTACTTAATAGAAGAAGGGAAGAAGTCACTAAGGGTAATCAGTGCACGGGAAAGCCAGTCTGACCCTGAGATTCTTGCCCAAATCCTTAACAGCCATCCAAGAGTTGGATTTGGTCTGGTTGGCTATGTTGCTGCGACTGGTGAGCCCATTCTCTCAGGGAACGCTGAACATGACCCTCGGGCATTGCATATTGAGGGCACGCCCTTTGACGAAGAGTCTGTCATGGGTATTCCACTCAAAGCTGAAGAGGAAACCTTTGGAGTCCTTTGGATTTATAAGCTAAATTTAAACATTTTCAGTGATGAGGACCTTCAATTAGCTCAAATCTTTGCCAATCAAGTCAGTGTGGCCTTGGCGAATGCCCGGCTGTATGAACATGTTCGACGTCTTTCAGAAACTGATGGCCTAACAGGGCTTTTAAATTCGCGCTCGATGTTAGATTTAACGGAGCGTGCTTTAAATCATGCACTGACAACCGGAGGATGCGTATCCTTCTTCTTTATTGATTGTGATAATTTCAAGGGAATAAATGATCAGTTTGGTCACCCTGTCGGGGATCAGTTCCTACGATTCTTTTCAACCCTATTGTTAGAGGGCATTAGAGAAGGCGATGTGGTCATCAGGTATGCCGGAGATGAATTTGTCATTCTTCTTCCAAATACGAACTTGGAAGCGGCCACGAGCATTGGAGAACGGTTAATTGAAACGATTCGTATAAGAACCATGGAAGATAATCCGAACTTACATACCACAGTATCGATGGGGTTGGCCACTTATCCTGAGCATGCTATATCTGCCGAAGACCTCATTAAACATGCAGATGATGCCCTTTATTCCTCAAAACGAAATGGAAAAGACCAGTTGAGTGTGTATTCTCCTGGAGGTCATAGTGGTAGCGAGGAGAAAATTGCTACTTAATTTCAGAATCCATTGTTTTAAGCTCACTCAATGTGGCCAAGCGATAACCGCGCTCACGTAGAGCATCAATAATAGGACCCAACGCTTTGACAGTTTGAGTCCGTTGATAACCACCGTCATGCATGAGTATAATGGCGCCAGGAAAAACATTTTTCATAACATTATTCACAATCTGTTGTACACCTGGATTACGCCAGTCTTTGCTATCCACGCTCCAAAGTGCCACGACTTGCCCATTCTTTTTAATGGTCTCGAGTTGATATTTGGATAGAAACCCGCCTGGAGGACGATAAAAATAGGTGTGTGTCCCTGCTGCAGCAAAAACTTCTTGGTCTGTCTGCTCAATCTCTTTAATTAAATTACGCTGCTGATAATCATGGGTAAAACTATGATTTCCAATTTCATGTCCTTCCATGACAAGACGTTTTAACAAGCTAGGGTTTTCTTGAGCCGCCTTCCCTAACACAAAGAAAGTTGCCCGGACATTCTTTTCTTTGAGGATATCCAAAACATCAGGCGTATCAATTGGGTCGGGCCCATCATCAAAGGTTAGAGCAACGATTTTTTCCTGAGTATTCACCTTATAATAAGTTCCATCCGCCCGAACCAGAGATGGAGTCGTTAAAGATCTCTGTGTTATGTTCAGCACCCCTCCAACAATGAGTAAAAATATTATAAGCGATATTTTACGACGAGATAACACATAAATACGAACAACTTTCACCCCCAAATCGCTTCTATATACCTATGGATAAATACCAAGTTCCATGCATAGCAACCCTCCATAAATTATATTACGCTATAGTTAACTTATTTTTCAACTAAAATGGCAGTATAAAGGGCAGGTAATTGAACCAGCCACTCATACTGCCTTTAAAAATGGATTATTGGATAATTGGTCCAACATGAGGTTAAGTTGCATCTCTAGTCCATGCTATAATAGGTACATCATGTCTTTGAAAGGAGCGATTTGTTTGGGTCTCCGTTTCGTGTTCGGTCGCGCTGGAACAGGCAAGAGCACTCTATGTTTAGAAGAAATTCGCAGAGAAGTTCGCCAGAAGCCTTGGGGAGCGCCCCTAATTCTGCTCGTGCCCGAGCAGGCAACCTATCAAATGGAAGTGGCCTTAGCCAATACGCCCGATTTAGGCGGAACTTTACGTGCCCAAGTCTTGAGTTTTCGGCGGCTGGGCTGGAGAGTGTTTTCTGAAACTGGGGGAGGACAAAAAGTTCTGATCAGTGTGATTGGTAAACGAATGCTCCTTCGCCGAATTCTGTTAAAGCATCGTCTTCATTTAAAAGCGTTCGCGCGGTCTGCCACTCGGCCAGGGATGGCTGACCTCCTTGCTCAAGCAATTGGAGAATTTAAAACTTACCGAATTATCCCTGAGGATTTACGGAAAGTTAAAAATACAAACGGACTCTTATTTGATAAGGTCCAAGACTTAGCCCTTATTTATGAAGAATTTCAAGTCGCTTTAGGACAAGGAATGCGTGACCCTGATGATGAGCTGTCCGTTTTGGCAGAAAAGATTCCTTATGCACCTCTTTTACAAGGTGCACAGGTATGGGTAGACGGGTTTACTGGATTTACCCCTCAAGAGTTGGAAGTCTTAAAAATTATGATAGCCACTGCCGATGATGTTGTCATAACATCCCCACTTGATCCGGAGATGCTTTCCGACGAGCGCCAACTTGAATCGGGAACCTTTAAAGTGGGAGACGAGATGTTTGCAGGCCCTTGGCAGACTTATCATGAGCTGCAACGTATTGCGGCGGAGACAGGTACCTTTTTACACCCACCCACCTTGCTTGATCACGGGAAACGCTATAAACATCCTTGGCTCTGGCATTTGGAAAAATATTTCTCCACATATCCGACCGTGGCTTACGGGGAAGTTCAGAATTACGCTCCAATGTCCACCTTGAATGAATCCCTTGTCAATATAGAAAATCCCTTGGGGGAAGGAATCCAAATCTTTTCATCCGTCAACCGGCGGGCTGAAGTGGAAGGCGTTGCACAGGAGCTACGTCGCTTAGCCAGGGATAAAGGACTCTGCTGGAATGAAATGGCTGTCATGACTCGCGACCTCACAGGCTATCATGCACTAATTACACAGGTATTCACGTCCTATGAGATCCCTCATTTTTTAGATCATAAGCGTTCTGTACTGCATCATCCCTTGATCGAGTTGATCCAAGCCATACCCGAAGTAGCGGAGAGCTATTGGGCTTATGAACCCCTTTTTCGCTGTCTGAAGACGGACTTTTTTCCACTTCAGAGGGATACCATCGATCGTCTGGAAAACTACGTACTCGAACACGGAATACACGGAGAGAGCTGGAACAAAAACGTTGCGTGGAAATACCATCGTCAATGGTCTCTGGGCCAAAACGAGGCACAACTTGCGACAGAAATTAAGTTTCAAACGGAACTTAATACCACTAGGCAGACTATTTATAATTTAATAGGCCCATTTATTCAAAGAGTCAGAACGAGTAGCAAAGATGGCGGGTTAACTGTACGAGAAGTTACCGAAACCCTATATGCCTTCTTAGAAACACTTGATGTTCCAGCGACCTTAAAGAAATGGTCGCAAAAAGCCCAAGAAAAGGGAGAGCTCAGTGAGGCCAAACTTCACGAACAGATCTGGGAAGCTGTCATCCAAGTCTTGGACGAAATAGTTGCCGGATTAGGTGATGAGTATTTAGATCTTGATGACTATGCTCTAATTCTTACGACGGGGATAGAAGCGATTGAACTTGGACTGATTCCCCCGGGGCTTGACCAAGTCTTAGTGGGATCCTTGGATCGTTCTCGGAATCCTGAAGTACGAGTTCTCTTTCTGCTTGGTGCGAATGAAGGTGTTCTTCCTGCTCAACCTGAGTCCGATGGTGTACTTGATTCAGAGGAAAGGGAACAATTAGAGAAAGCAGGGGTCGCTCTGGCTCCCAAAGGGAAGGCTCAAACGTATGAAGAACAATTCTTTATCTATACAGCACTCTCCCGAGCGACAGAAAAACTTGTTGTAAGCTACCCCTTGACGGATGAAGAGGGGAAAGGGCTGGTGGTGTCGCCTGTTGTCATACGGCTTCTGAGGATTTTCCTAATTTCTGAGAGCTTCCTAGGAAATCAACAGGACCTTGAGCGCATTAGTCAAGCCGATTTCGCCCTTCGTGCCTATGCAGAACAACTGCGCACGCTACGTCAGGGGGAGCCACTTTCGCCCCTTTGGGAAGCGACTGAAAGATGGCTCAATGAGGATCCTATCCGCCAAAATCAAGTGAAGCGGTTAAAGGCCAGCCTGTTGACCCAAAATCAGGAAGACAGGATACAGCGCCCCTTAGCGCGTCGCTTATATGGTAAACGCTTGAAGGCCAGTGTTTCTCGTTTAGAACAATTCGCCAAGTGTCCCTTTGGACATTATGCTCGGTACGGACTAAAGCTACGTGAAAGGTCCACATATCAGTTATCGAGCCCAGATATGGGAGAATTTTTCCATGCTCTCCTACATGATTTTGCCATACAATTACAGGAACGAGGCTTAGATTGGGGAAAATTAACCAAGATAGAATCCTGGGCACTCGTCAGTGAACTGGCGGAGAAGCTGGCCCCAAGTCTTCAACATGAGATCCTCCTAAGTAGCGCTCGCTACCGCTATTTAACGCATAAACTCAAACGAACTGTTCATCACGCTGTTCGAGTGCTCGCAGAGCATGCTCGGCGAGGGATATTTATTCCGATTCAGCTTGAAATTGGTTTTGGTCCAACAGAAACGCTCCCTGGCGTCGACATCCCATTATCCGAGGACGATTCATTACTTTTATGTGGGCAAATCGACCGTGTAGATGCCGCGTTTTTAGATGGGAAAGTGTATCTACGTATCCTTGATTACAAATCCCGCGAAATGTCGTTAGCGCTGGATTCAATTTACTATGGGCTAAATCTCCAATTGCTCACTTATTTGAATGTCGCCTTGCAAGGCGCTGAAGTCTTACTAAATACGACTTCAGCTTTGCCCACTTTGGAAACAAGCCTACAAACTGCACCGAATGATGTTGCTTCAGAAATAGATCATGTCTTTCCGCGAAAAATCCCTGCAGGTTTTCTGTATTTTCCTGTACTTGAACCCCAGCTAGAGGAGAAAATCCCCCTTAGCTCCGAAGAGTTGGAACAGCGCCGGGTCAAAGCTGTCAAAGTTGGCGGGTATTTATTGGCCAATCCACGCGTATTAGAAGCCATGGATTCTTCCTTCTCTACCGGGCAATCTGATTTACTGAGCCTCAAATTAAAGAAGGACGGCACCTTTAAAAAAGGATCAAACGTTTTGACCGAGGATCAGTTCTCCCTGCTTAGCGACTACCTTCATCAGTGGTTCCGGCAGACGGGTGAAGAGATCTTAAACGGTGATATTTCACTCTCTCCTTACCGGCGAGGGAAGAGCACGGGATGCCTATATTGTGTCTATAAACCGGTTTGCCACTTTGATCCCTACCTTCCGGAGAACCAATACCGAGACCTTCCTGCCTTAAAACAAGAGGAAGTATGGAGACGACTCGCAGAGTTGGAGGGAGCAATTCCTCCCACTGTGACAGACTCAATTGTTTTGCCAAAAACAAAGAGCTCACGGGATCTTGCCATAAACTGGTTGGAAGAAACATGTGAAGCTGAGTTCACTCCAAACCTAGGCAAGCCCCCCGGACAAAAGGAGGAGATCTGACGTGAGTAAACCTAAGTGGACTGCAGAACAACATGCCGCAATCACGTTACGAGGCCAACTCCTGGTCGCTGCCGGAGCTGGTTCTGGCAAAACTGCCGTGCTTGTGGAACGGATAATTCATCGAATCACGAATTCTGAAGAACCTGAGGATATCGATCGTTTCCTTGTCGTGACCTTTACTAAAGCAGCAGCAAATGAGATGCGGGAGCGTATTGGCAAGGCCTTAGACGACGCTTTATTTCATGAACAAGAGACTCGAGAAATCGACCGACTTCTCCGCCAACGCACGCTACTTTATCGGGCAAGTATTACAACGCTGCATTCTTTCTGTTTAGAGTTAATCCGGAAGTATTTCTACCAGCTCGAACTTGATCCAGCATTTCGGGTTGCGGATCAAGCTGAGGCAGACCTTCTGCGCCAAGATGTCGTTGAAGACCTCTTTGAAACTCGGTATGAAAAGGAAGACCTTGCCTTCTTGAAACTCGTTGATGCCTTTGGCTCGGATCGGGATGATCAACCGTTGATGGAACACATTTTGCATCTGTATGAGTTTGCCTATAGTCAATCCAACCCGACATGCTGGCTCGGTGAACTTGACCGGGCCTATGTTTGGGATGATATTGAAGCCTTGATGCAGAGTGATTGGGGTCAGGCCGTTCGCCAAGGACTTATGGACCGGGTGAGTGAAAGTTTAACCTTACTGGAACGAGCAGAACAGATTGCCCAGCACCCAGGCGGACCAGTTGCCTATGCAGTGACTTTACAAGATGATATAAATCGAGTTCAGTTATTAAACCGGGCACTCATTGAAGGGCACTGGACTCAGGTGGAAACACAGTTTCGGTCCACTATCAATTATCCCAAGTTACCTCCTATACGGTCTAAATCTAAGAAAAACTCGGTTGCCAAAACGGATATTAAGGCAAAGGCTGAGTTAACCGCTGTTATAGTGCCAATAGAAATCGACGAATTAGTGCAGAAGTCATTACAAGAAGAATGCAAGAAATTAAGAGATGAGGCTAAGAAAAAACTCAACTCTTTAAACGATGAGGTCTTTGCTTATCCCCTTGAACACCAGCTTCCTGCCTTACGTGAGATGGGTACCATGGCACAAACGCTGGGCACCTTAGTGAGTGAATTTTCACAGGTGTATGGGGCCGCAAAGAGGCATCGCAACGTCTTAGACTTTACTGACCTAGAACATTTCGCACTACAATTACTGGAGGAAGAGGGCGTGCCTTCTTTGATTGCTCGAGGCTTAAAGGATTATTTTGCAGAAGTGTTAGTGGATGAGTATCAAGATATCAACCCTGTTCAAGAACACATCTTGCAACTGGTATCAAGGCAAGAGGAGTCTCCTAATCTTTTTATGGTTGGAGATGTTAAGCAAAGTATTTATCGTTTCCGCATGGCCGACCCCAGCTTATTTCTCGCCAAATACAGTACCCTACCACATTGGAATCCAGAAAAGCCCGGCAGTACGACGCCACTAGATCTTGTGATTGATCTAAACCGCAATTTCCGAAGTCGTGTTGAAGTGGTGGAGGGCGTTAATTTCCTATTTCGTCAGATTATGACAAAAGGGGCAGGAGAAATGCCCTATGACGATCAAGCGGCCTTACAATACGGGGCGGCTTTCGTTTCGGGGCAGGATCAAATTCGCACGGCTGAAGGACCGATAGAAGTTCACCTTATTGATCCAAAGAGCATAAGAAGCCAAATGGCCATTTCGCTCCTTGATGAGGAAATCAAAGATTCGGACGACCCCGAAGCCCCGACAGAAGGGGGTTCAGGTAATGAAGATGAAGTAAGCTCTGGAGCAGAAGACGCCATATCACCTGAGGATCTCGATAAGGCTCGAATCGAGGCCCGCCTGGTGAGTAAACGGATCCACGGCCTTGTTGAAGAGACTGAATTCCAGATTTTCGACAAAGAGATTAAGGATTTCCGCCCGGTCCAATACTCTGATATTGTGGTTTTGATGCGTTCCTACTCAGCGGTTGCTCCAATTTACGTGGAAGAATTTCAAAATGCCAATATCCCAGTGTATGCTGAAACGACGACGGGGTATTTCGGAGCGAGTGAAGTGGAAACGATGTTGTCCCTTCTGAAAATCATTGATAATCCTCGCATGGATATTCCTTTGGCAGCTGTCCTGCGTTCTCCACTCGTTGGCCTAAACGGCACTGAATTAGGTAAAATTCGAATGATACTTCCCGAAGGGGACTTTTTTGAAGCGTTAACCCTTGCCGTTTGGACTGGTATGGATGATGGAAATATGTCTGAGGAAAAAAGCAACGATTTCAAACAAATTTTAGGTCTCTATGAAGAATCCCTAGGGCTACGGCTTAAAAAGGCACATCGAATTTTGGCCACTGCGCCCACGCTAATTCATAAAATTACCGATTTTTGGACCAAACTGCAAACCTGGCGGACCCGTTCCCGTGGCACATCCCTTGCGGATCTTCTTTGGTCTCTTTATGAAGAGACCGGGTACTTGACATATGTTGGCACCTTGCCAGCCGGCGTTCAACGGCAGGCAAATCTTCGTGTACTCTATGACCGGGCGAGTCGCTTTGAAGCAACACGGTATCGTGGGTTGTTCCGATTTCTCCGCTTTCTTGACCGCTTCCAAGGGCAAGGGAAGGATATGGGAAGTGCTCGCGCTCTAGGCGAAACAGAAAATGTTGTCCGTCTAATAACAGTTCACGCTAGCAAGGGCTTGGAATTTCCTGTTGTTTTTGTTGTGGGTCTAGGACGAACATTTAATACACAGAGCCTCAAAGGAAAGATGCTTCTACACTCCAAATTTGGGTTAGGAATGCCGATTATTGATCTCGAAAATAATGTACGCTATCCATCTTTGATCCAGTACGCCGTCAAACAACGTTTGGCTCAAGAAGCTTTAGCAGAAGAACTGCGTATTCTGTATGTTGCACTGACTCGTGCCAAAGAGCGATTATTTCTCTATGGGACTATGGATAACTTAGATAAGACATTTCCCAAATGGTATCGAACGCTCGATTGGGAAGAAATTGCTTTACCAGAAGGACAGCTCCGGAGTGCCAGATGTTTTCTGGATTGGATTGGTCCAGCGTTGGCCCGCCATCCTGGACAGCTTTTCGGAGAGGCAGAGGGACAAACAGCCCTAATCATTCCAGAAATCAATTCACGCTGGGACATCCACATACATCGTAGACTAACCTCTAGCATGGAAGAGAGTAGGGCGGATACGTTCCAAGAAAGCAACGATGAAAGTCTCGTGAAAAGCCCCGATCAGAGCACAGAGCAGGAAACAGCAAAGGAACAATTGTTTTCGGAGGTCAATCGTAGGCTAAGTTGGCAGTATCCACATCACGATTCTGTTCGACAGGTCGCGAAAACCAGTGTCAGTGAATTGAAACGTCAAAACAACTGGCATACCAACGAGGGAGCAACACCGCTTCCAATGGTTTTAAAAAATGCAGATACCATGAAGCGTCCAAAATTTCTTCAAGAAGCACAGGAACTAACGGCAGCTGAACGAGGAACGGCCTTGCACACGGCAATGCAACACCTTCCTTTTGAAGCATGGTCAAACCTATGGACAACCTGGGACGAGATAGAACAGATCAATCAAGTGACCGAGTTCCTGAGTAGGCTTAATCAACATGAAATTCTAGACAGTCAACAAATAAACACAATAAAGCCACTGCACATTGTTCATTTTCTAGGATCTCAACTGGGACAGCGGCTTTTTAACGCAGAGCAAATACTTCGAGAAATTCCTTTTACGTTAACTTTTCTAACTGAGAACCAATCGAATATTTTAGTTCAAGGCGTGATCGATGTTGTTTTGATGAGTAGAGATGAACACCAGAAGGTCCACGCTGAAATTCTTGATTATAAGACGGATTCATTTCGGACAATGAGCACTGACGGTGTAGACAATAGCAAACCTGATCCTGCGCAGATCTTGCTGGAACGATATACCCTCCAGCTCTCGCTTTATGCTCTTGCGATTGAGCGCCTACTTAAAATAAACGTCTCACGTTGTACACTTTATTCATTTTCACTTGCACGTGAAATTGCCATATCAGATGAGCTTCGCAAAGACATTCAAATACCAGGTATTCTTTCTGATCCTAACAGCGCAACGTCTAGTCCTACGTCTGCGGACTGCTAGTCCAGCTTTCCAAAGATGGTTTACGTAGGTTATTTTATGTCTTCTTCTTATTCTTCCTTACCCACAGTCCACCACCCAGTAATACCAAGACTGCAATCGTGCTAATGGTTAGGAGTTTGAACTTCGATGGTGGAAAAGGCGAGTCTGTGTTTGAGGTAGCCTTAACTTCCGTACCTAACGATGTTTCAGTAATACTTCCACCTTTAAGAATCGCATTGTAATTCAAGTCTTTATAAATGGGGGTTCGCAGAGTGTCATTTCCATAAGCCAACCAGAGTTGGCTGTTTCCTGCATCCTTAAACACCAATTTATTAAGAGAGTATTTTATGGTGATGGATTTCAGGCTAATGGGCTTGACACCACGATTGTGGATAATAAGCCTAAGCTTGTCAAGGGGAAGGTTATTCGTCCATTCGATCTCCTTTTTCACAGAGGAATCTGAGGAGCGGCGGCTAAACAAATCTCCTTCTGATAAATAAACCGTTGATTCCTCTTTCACTCCAAAAAGGCCATAGGTGCTCTCTGTTATATCATCGGTGTTAAGCTCTAATAGAAATGCGTTGAGCTGGTTTACTTGAATGGTGATGACTAAATCAGTTCCATCTTGAGTAGCGCTAAAATCAGCCGCTTCGGATCGAATGAACGATGCTTTGTCTGTATCAGTTGAGGCGTCTTGGATTGAAGCAAGCAAATACGGTATTTCGTCGTTCTGGTCATTGATTACCCTTAAATCACTGAGGTGATTGCTGTGGGAAAAGACGGTCTTATCGAGCACAACGGATTTATACCCTATCAAATTATCAGTCTTAATGAGTCTTGAATACTGATAATGACTCCCTGCGTATACGGGTGTCGCCAAGATAAGAATCAGGAAAACAAACATTGTAATAATTTTATGCATTGACTTGACCCTTTTGAACCTGACACTTTTTATTATAAGGGTAGGTTATCAGATATTTTTCAACATCACACTTGCTCAAAGAGATCCCACCTTTACCGTTTTATATTTATTAGAATCGTGGACATTAAAAATCGAAATGTCTCTCTTTATATTCTACCCTACTAAATAGAAAAATCTACTAAAAAAAGACCAATCAATAAAATACTGATGACAATAGCTATATTAATAATTACAGAATGTATGAATAAAGGTTATAATAAATATAAAAAGCAACTGCCTATCAATGTAATGAGGGAATATAAAATAGGCGTGTTATGAAAGCGAGATCAAGGGATGGCAGTACAGATTTTAACCGATAGCACAAGCTACTTAGGTGAGAAAATCAAGCAAGAGTTAAAGATTAAGATGGTATCTTTAAATATCTCCTTTGAAAATGATAGTATGAGAGAAGTTGACATAGATAACGATCAATTCTATAAAATGATGGCTTTAAAGGGAATTCCAACATCATCACAGCCTTCGGTAGGGGAGATGTATCAAGCGATGCTTGAAGTCGTAGAGAAGGGCGACCGTCTCTGCTGTATTTTCTTATCCTCTGATATGAGCGGTACTTTTTCAACGGGCCAAATTGCAAAAGACATGGTCTTGGAAAAGCATGAGAATGCTATGATAGAAATTGTTGATTCTAGGTCCAACTGTATGCAGCTCGGTTTTGCTGTCGTTATGGCAGCGAGAGCTGCCAAAGCAGGTAAGACATTGGAGCAGGTGAAACAAGTAGCGTTAGAAAATATAAAAAGAAGTCGGTTCTTATTTATTCCTCAGAATCTCGACTATTTAAAAAAGGGTGGAAGAATTGGCGCCGCGAGTGCCTTGATTGGAAACCTATTTAAAATTATCCCAATATTGACGGTGGAAAACGGTAAAACGACCGTTCTAATGAAGGTTAGAACGAAGAAAAATGCAGTATTGGCTATGACTGATCAAATGCTGCAGGATATAAGCAACTATGATTTAGGAGAAATTGTTGTTTTGCATATCAATTGCCTAGACGAAGCAAAAGAACTTGCAAAAGTGCTTAAGGAACAGTTAAAAGTAACCATAGAGATCATGGATATTGGTCCAGTCATTGGATTACATGTTGGGCCAGGTACGATTGCAATTGCTTATTATATGTTAAAAGCTATGAGATAACGAATCACTTTCACTTTAATCATTGTATGTCACGAGTACAAACCATCCCAAAATTTGAAGAGAAGCCACCGCCCGATATCGGGTGGTGGCTTTCGTTACTTCATTCGTCAAAGACACCCAACAATAATTTGTCTTAGCGTAGTGGTATAGTTAAATCACGGCTTAACAAATTTCGAAGGGTCTGGAGGCTCTTTTCTGTGGGGCGGAAAATATTTATATTGATATTTTCAAGGAATGCAACTATAATAAGAACAGACGTTCCAGATATAGAAAATACATGTACTGAGTAATCCGATCAAAGGAAGGATGTCTGTTTTGTTTGATAAGCCATTCCGACAAATTACTAATATATTTATCGTAGGTCATTCAATATCGTCGTCTTCTATTTATGTGGAGGTGCAAAAATGCTAAATGTAACTGTCATTTGTTATCTGATCTCATTAATGTTCTATGGAATGGGATCTTCAAAAATGGGCGACCTCAATAACGCAGTAACTGCAACGAGTTATTTTGTTCTAGCAATTTTCTTTGCTGTCATTGGATTTATGTTCTATTACGTGAAGAATAAGAGAACAGTAGCCATTATTGAAAGTCGGTCATCTAATTTAATGGAGAATCCACGAGGGAATCGAATCATTGAAAACGCACGAGCTTCTTGACGTAAAGACTCATTAATTTAAAACACTGTCATCAGGTACAGCCTGATGACAGTGTTTTTTGTTTAGGTTCCAAATACTCTCTGAATTTCTTTTAGATGTTCCCTAATATTGATTTGCTGTGGGCACGCTTCCTCACATATGCCACATTCTGTGCAGGCTGAAGCCCTATTTTCTGCGGTGAAGAAAGTGTTGTAAGCAAAGCGAGAAGAGGCAAAATCATCATAAATATTCGCATCATTATACAGTGAAAAGTTACGCGGAATATTTACACCGGAAGGACAGGGCTGGCAATAGCCACAGGTCGTACAATCAACCTTCGTTAAAGATATATACTGCTCTTTAACCTTCTCTATTAATAAAAGTTCGTCTGCACTGAAAGAATTGGGCTCAGCCAAGCTAGCGAAACGAAGGTTTTCTTCCACTTGATCTCTTGTACTCATGCCGCTTAAAAGCAGGGTGACTTCTGGGTGGTTCCAGACCCATCTTAAAGCCCACTCGGCAGGTGTGCGTTTTAAGGTCGATTGGGCCCATAGATCGACAATTGACTGGGGTGGTTTTTTCGCCAATTTTCCGCCTTTGATTGGCTCCATGACAACCACGGCTAAGCCTTTTTCAGCTGCGTAATTTAATCCTTGAGCGCCCGCCTGAAATTCAGTGTCCATGTAGTTATACTGGATTTGACAGAAGGTCCAAGGGTAAGCGTCAACAATTTCCTTAAAGACTGCAAACTCATCGTGAAAGGAAAACCCAGCATAGTGGATGCGTCCGTCAGCTAGCGCTTTCTCCAAAAAAAGTTCAATGCCTAACTTTTTAGCCTTTTCCCAAGTATTTTTGCTTAAACCGTGCAGAAGGTAAAAATCAATATGGTCAGTCGCGAGCTTCTCAAGTTGTTCATTTAAGAAACGGTCAAAGTCTTCATAACTTTGGCAGCGCGACACAGGGAGTTTCGTGGCCAATTTTACTTTATCACGGTAGCCATTCTGAAGAGCTTTGCCCACGAGGGGTTCACTTTGCCCTTGATGGTAAGGGTAAGCGGTATCAATATAGTTTACCCCGTTATCAATCGCATGGCGGATCATGGAGATTGCTTCTGATTCATTAATTCTACTGGAATCACCGTCTAATACGGGTAAACGCATACAGCCGAATCCTAGGATTGAAGCTTTGAAGTCTAGATTGCCAAATTGTCGATAGTGCATATCACTTTTCTCTCCTATACAATAAGAATGGGTTGAACGAAATCTTAGAATTAGCTCACTAAGACCAAACTATAGATAACTCGTATCATTAATTATGACGGAACTTTAAGGAATAAGCAAGATGGGCATACTAAGAAGAGAGAGCTCTCATCAATTAATGAAAGTTCTCTCTTTTTGATATGTTACCCTTTTAGGGAAAAACAAGGGACCGGATTACGACTAAAACTAGCCTTTTTGATTCCAACGAGCGACTATTTCTTTCACGGATGCCTTAAGAGTATCCAGCTTATACGCTCTGTTTTTCTGGGTGATGCCTATTAAATCAAACTTTTCAGCTTTGACATGGGTGAGAAATCTTTCCATAGAGGTAAGACAAGTCGTGATTCCATTGCCGCTTCCGCCTGCTGCAGCCACGGCTATGAATAATTTTCCGTCAATAAATGTGTTGTCTTTTTTCAAGGACTCACATCGTCGTATACGGTCAGAAAACGCTTTCGCTGATTCACTCATTTCGCCCCAATATACTGGCGTAATTAGGACAAAGGCATCCACATCTGCCATAGAGGCATGTAAAGCTTGAAAATCATCTTGTACTTGACATACGTGTTCATTACGACAAGTTCCCCAACCATTCCCACAAGCATGGCAACTGCTGATCAGCTGTCGATTGAGGTTCACCATAACGACTTGTGCACCGGCCTCGGTTGCTCCTGTTTCGGCAGCGTTACCACAGGCAGCTGTCAACCCATCTGTATTCGGGCTACTTGTAAAAATCATAATTTTCATTTTTTCACAATCCTTTATCTAATTCATTGAAGCACTTCTATATTGTATCAGGGAAATAATGTCCATGGGAAGTATATCTTTTGGCATAACTTACGTTTACAGACTGATGAGATGTATAATAGTAACGTTCACGTCGATTGCCTTTAAACTCTTTTACCTATTTCAATCTTATCTTTGTCGTCTGCTTTTCGTTGAAGCAAGAGTTTCGAGCAGTACTCAATCATTTCACGCCGCCGAACGATCCCGATGAAAACTTGTTGATCATCTACAACAGGTACGAAATTTTGTACAACCGCTCTTGAAATCAAATCCTCAATTTGAGCATCGATAGTTACCGGCTGGTTCTGAACATGTTGCTCCACTTCGCTCAGATAAATATCCTCCGTATTTTGAAAGGTCAAACCACGTGTATTTTTAAGCTTCCACAGTAGATCACCTTCAGTAATCGTTCCAACGTATTTTCCTTCGCTATTAATGAGAGGGACTGCAGTATAACTGTGATACTCCATCTTCTCAAGAGCCTGACGCATCGTTGCATTTTCTTTAAGATAAGCGATGTCCTTTTTAGGTATCAAGAAAAAAGCTACATTCATGACAATTACACAGACCTTTCTCAATTTCGATAGGCTTTATCTTATATTATAGGGACATTCTCCTCAAAAGAAAAGGATATATAATGCGCCTTCGTTTCTGCTTGGTTGTACTGTTAGAAAGTATAACTTTTTGTTATATACTTTCTGCAGCATAAGTGCAACTAAGGCGACCGCCTTCGCTGATGCTTGGCGCTAGCAAAGTTTTCTTTATCCGGTCGTGATTAATGGAAATCTTGGAGGTTTATAGAATGGAAGATAAAAGAATAAGCTTGGAAATATTATCTCCTAGTATCCCCGATGAATTAGAGTTGATTTCAATTTTCGAAAATGATATTCAATCAGAAGATTCATTTAATCGGGGGATTATTAGCAATGGGGTGATTGAGAATCAAACTGCCTACCATTTATCCTTTAATAAAGTGTTATTTCAAAACGTAACTTTTAACAAAGTGTCTTTTAAGTACCTCGATTTGGTCGATGTTCGGTTTGAAAACTGCGATTTATCTAATATGGATTTGAGTGAGTCTGTCTTACACAAAGTAGAGATGGTTAATTGTAAAATGGTAGGAACAAATATGAGTGAATCCGCTCTGCGGAACGTTTTGTTTGATCATTGTAATGGAAGTTATGCTTTGTTCCGTTTTTTAGATTGTAAGCAAGTTAATTTTAATAATAGTTCATTATGCAAGGCTGATTTCTATAGAGCTAAATTCATAAAAGTAGAATTTAACAATTCAAATCTACAACAAACTGGAATGTCAGGAGCAAAACTAAAAGGAATCGATTTAAGTCGCTGTAAATTAGATGGATTAGGCGTAACCCTTGATGACTTAGAGGGATGTATTGTTGCACCTGAACAAGTTATATCTTTCTCAAATCTTTTAGGACTTACAGTTAAACGCTAATCTTGGCTTATTTATGCTATATTGGAGGAAATAGAGAATAGATGTTGAATGTTATAATTCAGCTACCATAGAAAAAGAGGCTGTTATGCTTGTACAGCTTTTTGGACTATCTACAAGTCACTTATAGAGAATAGAACAAAGGGGATTTATAGGATGGAAGATTATACACTGGAACAGTTTGAAGGGAAAATGCTGAACGATTTTAGTAGGATGACTGAAGAGACTAGCTTAATTAGCCCTGAATGGTATAGCAAATATGATGTTAAACGAGGACTCCGTGATTTAGACGGGAGAGGCGTACTCGTCGGTTTAACAGAGATCGGCGAGGTTCAGTCTTATACGCTTCATGATGGGGAGATGGTTCCTGCTCCCGGTAAATTAATTTATCGCGGTTACGATATTGTCGATCTTGTCAAGGGATTTTCGGATGATGATCGCTACGGGTTTGAAGAGACTGCTTATTTGCTACTTTCTGGACATCTTCCAGATCAAAGCGCACAAAAAGATTTCCAGCAACTTCTTGCCTATTATCAAAGGCTACCGGAGGACTTCACAAGAGACGTTATTTTAAAGGCTCCCAGCAAAGATATTATGAATACGCTGGCAAGAAGTGTCTTAGCTTTGTACTCGTTTGACGACAACCCGGATGATACTTCTGTGGCAAATGTCTTAAAACAATGTATTCGGCTTATTGCCTGTTTCCCGTCTTTAGTGGTGTACGGTTATCAAGCACTTTCCCATTACCATGGAAATCAAAGTTTGTATATTCACAGCCCGCGAGCGGACTTAAGTACTGCTGAAAATATTCTTTCTATGCTGAGACCTGATAGCAAATATACAAAGCTTGAGGCAACCTTGCTTGATCTCGCACTTGTGCTTCATGCAGAACATGGCGGTGGTAACAACTCATCGTTTGTGACCCATGTAGCAACGTCAACAGGAACGGATACTTACTCAGTGATGGCTGCTGCCATCGGTGCGCTTAAAGGCCCGCGGCATGGAGGGGCGAATATTAAGGTTGTCCAAATGTTTGAGGATATTAAGGCTAAATTAAAGGATTGGTCTGATGAGGAAGAGATCGAGCGCTATCTTATAGATGTCCTTTCCAAGGACGCCTTTGACAGATCGGGCTTAATTTATGGGATTGGTCATGCCGTTTACTCCATTTCAGATCCCAGGGCTGTTATTCTCAAAGATTATGTCGCTCAACTTGCACGTGAAAAGGGACTAGAAGACGAATTTAAACTATACGCAGCAGTCGAGAGACTAGCACCTCTAGTTATAGCAAAGTCAAGTAAAATGTATAAGGGCGTCAGTGCGAATGTCGACTTCTACTCAGGTTTTGTCTATAAAATGCTCAATATTCCTGTCGAAATGTACACACCAATTTTTGCGATTTCTAGAATCGCGGGCTGGAGTGCTCATCGCATCGAAGAAATCGTCAATGCAGGAAAAATTATTAGACCGGCTTACAAAAGCGTTGCACCTAGACGAGAATACAGGATGATGGACGACAGAACATGAAAGATAAGTTGTTTTCCCATTTTTGGGGAAGGACTTAAAGTACATAAAACCTAAAGGACATAAAGAAAGCGATTGATTTTTAATCAATCGCTTAAAACAAACTGTAATTTGGTTGAAGAGTGTGTACCAAATTACAGCTCTAGAAGTTATGCGTGATTTGATTTGATCTTAGGTAACAGGGGAACAAAGATAAGTCCCGAAAGAATTAGAAGCATTCCCAAACCTAGGGTTTTAAGGTCTGTAAGACCAGATTTGAGAACCCAGATTGAATAACCAGCGGCGAGGGCGGCAATGAGGCCTTCGGTAAAACGTTTGGTGTTACTGGCTTTTTCGTAGCTCTCCCCTTTAAGAGTGAGAACTAAGGAATAGACCGCTGCAAATAAATACGGCACAAGATTCGCTAGGGTGGCAATTACGATCATGGTGTTAAAGGCGTTGGCAATGGAATCAGATAAGGTAGAGATTAAGAAGACTTGTGTTAATCCATTGGTGACCCAGGCAGCACGTATCGGTGCGCCATTTTTGTTTTCTTTCACAAACCATAGGGGAAAGAGATTGAGCTTTGCAGACTGATAAGGAACTTCGACACTTAATAATATCCAGCCGACAGCTGCTCCTGCCATGGATAAAACGCCTAAGGTGGCCATCACCAAAGATCCTGTGGGTCCGATGATATGAGTAAGTACATCGACCAAGGGTTTGTCAGCTGTCATGAGTTCTTGTTGAGGCAAAGCACCCATAGCAAAGATTGTAATCAGTAAATAAATGGCTAAACTAATAAAGAGTCCTACAATGGTTGCGCGCTTTACATCATGAAGGTTTTTAGCTCGCCCAGACAGCCAAACAGCCGTTTCAATTCCAATGAAAGCCCACAAGGTAAGTAGTGCACCGCGGTTCATTTGTTCATAAAGCCCAAGGTGCTCTCCAGTCTTGACTATTTTTTCTGCGACAAAAGGATGTAAATATTGGGTTTGGAAGATAATTAAAACCACTGCGATAAAAAAGACAAAACCTATGATTTTGGCAACGGTTGCTACAAAATTAATTTTGCTTACCTGATAAGTTCCGCGGTACATTAAAAAGTGTATTATCCAGAGTATGGCGGACGAAATGATAAAGGTCAGGAAGTTTCCTAGGAGAAGATCAAAGGAACCAAAGCTTAACATGAGCTGTTTGCTTTGAATGATCGGAAGAAAATACGTAAGATAGCCAATGAGTGTAATTAATACAGCAGCATTTCCCGGGGAGTTGGAAGTCCAATAACCCCAAGAGATTTCAAAGCCCATAATCTGCCCCAGTTTCGTCTTGTTATTAAATAATTCACGGGTATAACTGGGAGGGCCACCGATTAAGTTAGGTTTGCGTTCTGATAATTGTCCAAAGACAAGGGCAAGCATGAGAACACCGAATCCAGTGACGAGCCAGGCGAGCATAGCTCCAGCTGGCGATGCGACATTTGCCAAAGATTGAGGAAGCATGAAGATCGCTGACCCGACCATGTTCCCTGTAACTAATGCGGTTAATAACCAAAATCCTAATTTTTTGTCTCCCATGATGATACATACCCCTCTGTCGTTTAATACTTTAATATACTGAAGTGAAGTTTAAATGAAAACCTTAATCAGAGTACCAACTTTGAGCTACAATGTCAATTTAATTAATAGGTAAAAGTTCACCCATAAATTAAATATAGTTATCACTACAGCGTGACTTGAAAAAGTGTAGACAGAACAGATTTTATGTGCTAAATTAGTAATGAGGACTCGGAGGTAGACAAAGACACATTACAGGGATAGCTCTGTCCTCAAAGCTGAAAGGAATAGT
>Ga0209123_1000518_pt1 | contig 48791 bp, 47 predicted proteins | sample BarGraIncu00431A_FD_184500 | JGI IMG/M metagenome (GOLD analysis project Ga0209123, IMG submission 184500) | Arctic peat soil microbial communities from Barrow, Alaska, USA - Barrow Graham LP Incubations 004-31A (SPAdes) (version 2) | ecosystem: Environmental > Terrestrial > Soil > Wetlands >...
ACGATGTAGGGTTGTACAATCTCACATTAAATTACGAGAAGTTAAACAATTAAAAGAAACCGCCGTGTGCGAGAGCATGCACGGTGGTGTGAGAGGGCGGGGGAGTAATCCCCCTACCTACTCGATTGCTAAATTCTATCAACAATAAACTAATAACTTTTTATACTTAAAAAACCAGACAACTTAAATATAATTGAATTTTGTTTTTTATATATGATTCTATGAACTAAATAATTAGATTCAATAGAATATATTGTTTCAATGTTTGAATTACTTGATACATAGAATTATCATTAATTTTTACATTATCTGTAAATCATTCCCAAAATAAATAGGATAACTAGATAAGTGGTAAAAATAATAACTGAAGTCTGAATGTAAGACTTGATAATTAAAGTTTTCATGATCGTTTATACTTAGTGTTTTTGTTTCAAATTGACAATACAAATATAATCAAATTATCTATAAGTCTGATAAACAGTAGTTTGTAGTAATGTTTTTTATTCAGACTATATTTTTTGCTACAAAACTGTATTTGATAAAATACAAAACTGAATAGAAGTACCTAAAAATAACCAGATAATTTATCGATCATACTATAAATAAACGTATAAATATTTAGTGGAAAATACCTAAAAGAAATTTATGTACTATTTAATAAAAGGTTTCTGAGTACCAAGTTTTAATTTCCTAACCTATAGTATATCTAATACATTGAAAATTAAGCGAAAGCTTTGTGTGTGTTCAAAAACATTTTAGTGTTTGTCTGATAAAATAACAATTTGATAATTATGTGTAAGTATAATGCAAAATGAAAGACAATACATAATTTAACTGTTATCAATCCTATTAGCATAGTACTTTCTACACGAAATAGAAATTAATACATTTATATTCCAGAATACGAAGTTAATTTGGCATATTTATAAAAAATCACCTCGCTAAAATAACATATATTAACTCATAAGCATTTATTCACAACACACTTTAATTATATTTTGATGATTTGTGTAATAAAATATCACAATTAACAATATATTTTGAATTATTTTTAGTGTGAATTGGAATAATTTTGATAGAAATCGAATTGTTTCTGGATGAAACTGATGTAGATGAAAATAAAGATTTTGATATTAACCCAAATTGCTTTGTAATCGGCAATTCATTTTAATACGCAAAAGCAATGGGTTTTTAAAATTTTGGCTGGATAGCAGTCATAAAAGATATAATAATTGTAAAAGGGACCTTAAGTGCCTGATAATTTCGCCGCTTCTATCCGGAACCAATCCACATCAACGTAATCCGAATCGTTCAACGGTTTCGGACGGGTATAGAAAAGTCCGACTTTGGCTCCGATCCACAAACCTTCGCGGGCAGTAAATTTTTAACTGATTGGAATAAACATCTTACTATCGAAACTGTAACTAAACGTGCAATTGGCTTTCGGTTCATTGATTCAGTCTTTGTTTATCGCTTTGCCTTGAATGACTGTTACCCGAAGAAAAACAGTGTTTTGGGAAATAGGAAGAGAAGTATTTATTTTTTCAGGAGTTTTTTTATCGGCATTCAGACATTCAATCTGATTCAAAATCAATCCGGTTTCAGTGTTTTCAATAGTCAGCTTGGCATAATCCAACCCCATAACCACCAATCCGGCACGTTCGCCTTTTCGGTACGGCGAAAAAGTCATTTTGGTAGTGGCAACAAAATCGGGTGCAGGGAATTTTTGAAGCAAGAGATTCGGCGCGTTCCACAGATTGCTTGCTTCACCCAACAACTGCCAGGCAAAAAGCCTCAAATATCCTTTATCTCCGGCACAAAAATACCAAAGCGGATTACTGTTGGCCTGCCATTGCCATTGTTTTCCAAAAGTTTGGAAATTAAATTCGTCGCTTTCGACGGGAGTTGCAACCGGCCAGGTTTTCCCGACATTCGGTTTTTTGTAAGTCGCAACCGGCGTTCCGCAACCGTTTCCTTCTTTATCAATTCCAATAACCGGCCAGTCGTTTTTCCATGTCGTCGGTTGCAAATGAACCACGCGACCGTAAGCATACACATTCTGAAAATGAAGAACCCAGTCTTCTTTTCCGTCCGGCGTATCCACCCAGGCACCTTGATGCGGTCTGTTTATATCCGATTTCCCCTGTGCCAAAACTCGTTTTTCTTCATACGGTCCATAAATATTTTTTGAACGCAAAGCCAGTTGCCAACCGGGTTTCACGCCACCGGCAAGGCCGAAAATATAATAATATCCGTTTCGCTTATAGACTTTCGGACCTTCCGCGGTTGGATTATCCGGATATCCATCGAAAACCAACCGACTCTCGGTCATTGCTTTTGTTCCGTCGGCAGTGATCTCAAAAATACCGAGAACACTTTTCATTCCAGCACGACTTCCCGCAAAACCATGTACCAAGTATGCTTTCCCGTCTTCGTCCCAAAACGGACAGGAATCAATCAGCCCTTTGCCTTCCTTTACCAGCGTCAGGGACGACCATACGCCGGCAGGATTGGTGGTTTTGGTCATGTAAATTCCCGCATCCGGATCGCCAAAATAAATATAAAATTCATTGTTGTGAAAGCGAATACTGGGTGCCCAAACGCCGTTTCCGTGTTGAAGTGCGTTGAAACGGTCTTCTGGTATCATTTTTAGTATGGCATGACCGATGATCGTCCAGTTTACCAAATCGTTAGAATGAAGAACGGGAAGTCTGGGAATATTGCCAAATGACGAAGCCACCATGTAATAATCATTCCCAACACTGCAGACATCAGGATAGGAATAATCGGCATACAAAACCGGATTTTAATAGGTTCCGTTTCCCAAATCTGAAACCCAGACGTTGGAAACAGATTGGGCTGAAATTGAAAAAGAGCAAATCAAAAAAACGAAAAGAAGGAAGGTTGATTTCTTTTTCATTTGATGTTGATTTTATTTAAGAACGATATACTGATTCAATATTTTCTTTTCTTTCAGCTCAATAGCTGCCAGTTTCGCAAACTGATAGGCACCTTCATTTTTCAAATGCGTGTCATCGGCTTTGATATAAAGTTCTGCTTTTGATTTGTCCGACCCATAACTTTCAACCAGTTTTCTGGTGGAAGCCGTCATGTCAATCAACGGAACTTTCAGTTCACGCGCCACGTTTTTCATCGAAGTAACATAATTCAGAGTGCTGTCACTTGAAATTTCCGATAAGTTGTGTTGGGCTTTTTGAGTCAGTAAATTACCGATAAAATATCGCCTTACAACAGGTGTGAAAAGAATCGGAACAGCTCCCCGTTCGCGAACTTCATTTACATACAATTTCAGGTATTTCTGATACTGACTCCATGGATTGGTACCGCGTGCTGTTGAATCATTTTCGTCGGTATCCAGTCCGTTTTGCTTTTCGTCGTTATGTCCGAATTGGATGAAAACATAATCACCGGGTTTCAACTCGTTGCGCAGTTTAACCCACACTTCTTTGTAAAATGATTTCGAACTCCGACCATTTTTGGCGGCGTTTTTCAACATTACATCGCTCTTTAAAAACAATGGTAATAACTGGCACCAACCCCGCTGTTCCTTGTCACCACTGTATTTGATGGTATCATAATCAGCCATGGTTGAATCACCAATAGTAAAAATATGGGTTTTGGCCTGTGTAAAACTGAATGTGAGTAAGAATAAAATTAAATATTTGATTTTCATTGGAAATTGGGAATTAAAAATTGATAATTATTTCTTCGGATTCCATCCGTCAAAACCTTTCAGCACATTTTCGACTGTATATTCGGCAGCTTCTTTTTTTGTCAGTACTTTTGACCATGTTCTGTCGGAAGTATCAGCCCCTTCGCCGATATTATTATATTCCATATAACGTGCCGTTTTCTCGTTTTCAGGTTTTTTCCAATTATCCCAACCAACAGGACGAATTCCTTTGGGCAATTGACAATTCATGTACAAAGTCATGGCATAAGCGCGCCACGGCCGTCCGAGATATTCGCTATTAATACTATCGGCAAGCATTATTTTGCAGTTATTCAAAATGTAACCGTATTTGATATTTTGAGGTGTACTGGCTGCAGTAATATACGAATTTCTTTTACACAGAATCGAACAACCCTCAAACCAAACAGTCGACGGGCCGAAAATAAAATCGGTGGTTCCTTCGATGTAGCAATTCAGAAAATACTGGCGCATATTTTCACGTCCGGTGTAAATGGTGTCCTGATTGCCCAGAAACCGGCAGTTTACAAAAACAGCGCGGTCACCTTCCACGTGAAGCGCAACGGCTTGTCCCAGTTGTGCAGCGGAATTTTCTACCGTCAGATTTTCGAGCCGGATATCGTTTCCGCAAATTTTAAATGTGTAGGTTTTGAACGTTCCCATTTTGTTTATTTTGGCATGATCGTCCCAGTTGATAATAGTTTTATCACGATCTTCACCTACCAAACGGACGTTGCAAACATGCGTCGGAATTTCCAGTTTTTCTTTGTAAAATCCTTTTTTGATTAAAATTGTAACAGTTCCGGCGGGATTAAATGCGCGGACAGAATCAATGGCTTGCTGGATATTACGGAAATTTCCGGTACCATTTCTGTCGACAATTATATCGTAATGTTGCTGGGAATAACCTACTAAGCTAATCAGCACAAAATAAAATAATAATAATTTTCTCATTGGAATTTTTAGTTATTCAATAAAACACTAACCATGATAAACGGTGAAACGGCTTTTGGGTCATTATCGCGTTTTGGCTCGGAAATATAATACTTGTAACTTCCGTCACGGTAACGTGGTTCGCCACCCAATCCGGCAACGGAGCAAGCATCAGTCACGGAAATAGTTCCATCCGGATTTTCTTTGATAAATTGTTTTACAAACTGATCGTATGCTTTGCTGCCTTTTTCGAGAAATTCTTTAGGTAAATACCCTTTTTGAGCACCTTTCACCCACGTGTAAATAAACATCGCCGAGCCGGACGATTCAACGTAATTTCCCGCTTCGTTCATTTTATCGGTCACCTGAAACCACATTCCGGTTTTAGGATCGCGGTATTTTTCGAGCGATTGGCTTAGATTAGTCATAATTTTAATAATTTCCGGTCGTTTGGGATGATTTTTCGGCAGAAAATCAAGTACATCCACCATAGCCATCATGTACCAACCCATACTTCGTGACCAGAAATTCGGAGAAACTCCGGTTTCAGGATTTGCCCATTTTTGGAGCTTACTTTCATCCCAACCGTGATAATACAATCCGGTTTTTGAATCAAAACTGTGCTTTGCCATAGTCAGAATCTGTTTGGCAACTTCATCGTACAATGTTTTATCATTGAACCGAAACGCGTATTCGGCCAAAAAAGGCGAAGCCATATACAATCCATCCAGCCACATTTGGTTTGGATAAATTTTCTTATGCCAGAAACCGCCATCACTTGTGCGTGGTTGGTTTTTTACCTGATTTCGGAGCAAACCGATGGCTTTTTTCAGCTTTTCTTCCTTTGATTTGGCATAAAGATCGAAAAGAATTTTACCCGAATTCATTTTGTCCAAACTATAATCGGTTGGTTTATATCCGGTTATTGAACCGTCAGCAGTAATAATCGTGTCTGCATAACTTTTCACGTAATTAAGATATTTCGGATCACCAGTTTGTTTCCAAACCATATAAATCGATTGAAGTTCAAGTCCGTTGCAATAATCCCATTTCAGTTTTTTGGAAAAATCGACCATCCAACTTTGGGGATTTCGCTTCATTTCGGAATTGGCCATACGGATATAATAAGGTTTTGAGGCAAAAGATAATTGTGTTATAGGGATTAAAGTGCACAAAAACAGTATTTTAAATTGTATTTTCATTTCATTTTTATTTGATTATGTTTTTAAATATCCTATAGAATTTAAGATATTACAAAATTGAAGTTTATTTTTCAAATATTATTAGAAAAATTGATTTATTATGAGGAAATTTTGATAAAATTTGCACCATTTAATTATTTATTGAAAACCTTTGTTGATAGACGATTCGTTGATTAAAAACAAAGTAAAAATTTATCTAAACGGACAATCAACATTTTTTCGTAATTTTGTAGACTGAAAACAGATCAAATCTTTCAACATGCGCATTTTAATTCAACGTGTTAATGAAGCTTCGGTGGAAATCGGTGGAGAAATTACCGCTGAAATCAAAACCGGTTTGTTGATTTTAGTTGGAATTGAAGAAGCCGACAGCAAAGAAGATTGCGAATGGTTGGCAGGAAAAGCGGTAGGTTTGCGTATTTTTGATGACGAAAATGGTGTCATGAATCGTTCTGTCACCGATATTAATGGTGAAGTGCTGGTTGTCAGCCAATTTACGCTTCATGCCATTACAAAAAAAGGAAACCGTCCATCGTATATAAAAGCTGCTAAACACGAAATTGCCATTCCGCTTTACGAGCATTTTTGCAATTTGCTGAGTGAAAAGCTTGGAAAAAAAGTGCAAACCGGCACCTTTGCCGCCGACATGAAAGTGGCATTGGTAAATAACGGTCCGGTAACAATTTGGATAGACTCAAAAAACAGAGAATAATATGATAAAAAAGCACATTCCCAATTTTATAACCTGTCTCAATCTGTTTTCAGGCTGCGTGGCTATATATTTTGCTTTCAAAGGCAATTATCAAACGGCATTTATTGCTATTTTAATTGCAGGACTTTTTGACTTTTTAGATGGTTTTGCAGCTCGAATGCTTAAAGCTTATTCACTCATGGGCAAAGAACTGGATTCACTGGCTGATGTGATCAGTTTCGGGATGGCACCGGGAGCAATTGTTTTCTCTCTTTTATCCGAATCAGCCATTTGTGAATGGTTGCCTTATGTAGCTTTTCTGATTCCGGTTTTTTCAGGTTTGCGGTTGGCAAAATTCAATATTGATGAACGTCAGACTTCTTCTTTTATCGGACTTCCGGTTCCGGCAAATGCCATTTTCTGGGCAGGAATTGTTTATTCTTTTCCGGTGTTTATGTTGGGGAATCTTTGGATATTGCTTATTTTGATTGGTTTATTCAGCTATTTTCTGATTTCGGAAATTCCCATGTTTTCACTGAAATTCAAAAACATTGCCTGGAAAAACAATCAATTACAATACATATTTCTAATTGGTAGTATCCTTCTTTTAATTGTCTTACAACTTAACGCTTTTGCTCCGATTATCGGTTGGTATATTTTACTTTCAATTGTGATTTTCATTTTCAGAAAATAATCCCTGAGAATTTGTACTTTTGCATATTCCAATCGTAAATTTCAACATCTAAATTCGTAAATCTGAAGTGTCAATCAGTATAATAAATCTTTCAAAAAAATACGGCGAACAAACCGTTCTCAACAATATCAATTTTGAAATTGGTGAAGGTGAAGTCGTTGGTTTTTTGGGACCAAACGGTGCTGGAAAAACCACAACCATGAAGATTCTAGCCGGTTCGTTGGGTTATGAAACCGGTTCGGCAAAGATTTGTGGGTTTGAAGTGAACGAAAATCAACTGAAAACAAGCGCATTGGTTGGTTATTTGCCGGAATTAAATCCGCAATATGCCGACATGTACGTGAAAGAATATTTGCTTTTTGTGGCTGAAACGTACAAATTGGGAAAAGAAAAAGAACAGCGTGTCAATGAATTGATTGATAAAGTCGGGCTTCGACCAGAATTTAAAAAGAAAATCGGACAACTATCAAAAGGTTACAGACAGCGCGTAGGATTGGCACAGGCATTGATTCCAAATCCCAAAGTGTTGATTTTGGATGAACCAACTACCGGACTCGATCCGAACCAATTGGAAGAAATCCGCAGTTTGATTCGTGAAATCGGCAAAGACAAAACGGTTTTACTGAGTACGCATATTATGCAGGAAATCAAGGCAATATGCAATCGTGTAATCATCATCAACAAAGGCGAAATTGTGGCGGATTATCCCGATATTTCCAACATAAACCTTTTTGATGAAAGTAATTTGCATTTCGAAGTGGAATTTGCCGAAACGGTAAAATCACAAGATCTGCAAAATCTGGAAAATATTACAACTGTAAAAGCAATTTCCGAAACACATTTCATTCTAGTTGCTTCGGCTGATATCCGCGGAACTATATTTGATTTTGCAGTGAAAATGGGGAATAAAATTCTGACAATCAATAGGATTGAAAGAAGTATGGAAGAAGTGTTCAGAGAACTTACAAATTAATTAATGGAAGAAGATTTCGACATAAGAAACAATCAAAAAGGCGAAAAAGAGTTCGAGAATGCGTTGCGTCCACTAACTTTTTCGGATTTTAGCGGACAAAATAAAATTGTCGAAAATCTGAAAATCTTTGTGCAAGCTGCACGTATGCGCACCGAATCGCTCGATCACGTGCTGTTGCACGGACCTCCCGGACTAGGTAAAACCACGCTTTCAAGCATTATTGCCAACGAATTGAACGTTGGTTTTAAAATCACGTCCGGTCCGGTGCTGGATAAACCGGGTGATTTGGCCGGTTTGCTCACCAGTCTGGAACCGAACGACGTTCTTTTTATAGATGAAATTCATCGCCTAAGTCCGATTGTGGAGGAGTATTTGTATTCAGCCATGGAAGATTATCGCATTGATATAATGATAGATAAAGGACCAAGTGCACGTTCTATTCAGTTGGATCTGAATCCGTTTACATTGATTGGTGCAACGACCCGAAGTGGCTTGTTGACTGCACCATTACGTGCCCGTTTTGGAATAAATTGCCATTTCGAATATTATGATATTGAAGTAATTACTGGAATTATCAAACGTTCTGCTCGATTACTAAACGTAAAAATAGACAACCAAGCTGCCCTTGAAATTGGTGGCCGCAGTCGTGGAACGCCACGTATTGCCAATGCGTTACTTCGCCGTGTTCGTGACTTTGCACAGGTGAAAGGAAACGGAAGTATTGATATTGAGATTGCGAAATATGCGCTTGAAGCACTGAATATTGACAGATACGGTTTGGACGAAATTGACAATAAAATTTTGAACACAATTATTGATAAATTCGGTGGCGGACCAGTTGGTTTGACAACCATCGCAACAGCTTTGGGTGAAGACGCAGGTACTTTGGAAGAAGTGTACGAGCCTTTCCTTATAAAAGAAGGTTTTATGAAACGTACACCTCGCGGACGCGAAGTGACAGAATTGGCATATAAACATTTGGGAAAAGTAAAGTTTGGAGAAAACGGAACACTTTTTTAGCAGCAAGCGGTAAGTAGTAAGAAAACATGCATTTTAAAATCCTAATTATTATAATATTATGAAAGAATTAATTACAGTTAGAACTTTTAGCAAATCAATCGATTTTGAGTTGGCAAAATCGTATCTCGAATCATGCGGTATTGAGTGTTTTGGAAGAAACGAAATTATAAATCGGGCTTATGTAGATTTGGTGGATGGTGGAATACAACTACAAGTTCGTAACGAACAAGCTGATGAGGCAGTTAAGCTTCTATTTGAAAAAGGCTACCTGAAAGCTGAAGACTTTGAACCAACTACCGAAATGAAGTGGATGGGAAAAATTATTGATTATTTTAGACACAAAAAGTAAAAGGTTGCTTCGAACCAGAAGAGAGAAGAATATATTATGGCAAAAGAGATGAAAAAACTGGCGAAGGAAACCGCCATTTACGGTGTTAGCAGCATTTTAGGTAAATTCCTGAACTGGTTGTTAGTTCCCCTTTATGCTTTTATACTCGAAAGTTCCGCCGAATATGGTGTTGTTACTAATTTATATGCATGGACAGCTTTGTTGTTAGTTATTTTAACCTATGGTATGGAAACTGGTTATTTTCGTTTTGCCAATAAAAATAAAGATGAAGCAGGTAAAGTATATAGTACAACTTTGATAGCAGTAGGATTTACATCAATTCTTTTTGCTGTTGTTTGTGTATTTTTCTCACAATCAATTGGTAATGTAATAGGTTATACTAAACACCCAGAATATATATCAATGCTAGGAGTGGTAGTGGCAATGGATGCTTTCGGGTGTATTCCGTTTGCGTATTTACGTTTTAAAAACCGTCCGATAAAATTTGCCGGTTTGAAATTGTTTATGATTTTTACCAATATTTTTTTCAATCTGTTTTTTCTTATCATTTGCCCATGGTTGGCATTAAAGTCTCCTGAACTTATCAGTTGGTTCTATAATCCTCATTATGGTGTTGGATATGTTTTTGTTGCCAATTTACTTTCTACAAGTTTAGTAACCATTGCTCTATTGCCCGATATATTTGTTGTCAAATTTTCATTCGACAAGGTTTTGTTAAAACAAATGCTGGTTTATTCCATGCCGTTGCTCGTTTTGGGGGTAGCCGGAATTATGAATCAAACGCTGGATAAAATCCTTTTTCCATTTTTAATGCCCGGGAAAGCTGGTGCAGCAGAACTTGGAATTTATGGTGCAACATCAAAAATCGCGTTGGTAATGTTAATGGTTACACAAGCATTTCGTTATTCGTACGAACCTTTTATTTTTGCACAAAATAAAGATAAAAACAGTTTGACTGCATATGCCGATGCGATGAAATTTTTTATTTTGTTTTCTTTGTTAATATTTCTGGGTATGGTTTTATATCTGGATGTGTTTAAATATATTCTCCCACCAAGTTATTGGGTAGGTTTGGGTGTGGTACCCATTGTGTTATTTTCATTTATATTTCAAGGTGTGTTTTTCAACCTATCTCTTTGGTATAAACTAACCGATAAAACTATGTATGGTGCATGGTTTTCGATACTTGGAACGATTATAATTGTAGTTATGAATATTATTTTTGTGCCTCTTTACAGTTATATGGGTTGTGCCTGGGCAGCATTTACATGCTATTTAGTAATTATGTTAGTTTCATATTATTTTGGTCAGAAATTTATGCCAATAAAGTACGATTTGAAAACAATCGGGCTTTACACTGGTGTAACAATCCTGCTTTATGTAATAAGCACCTTTATTAACACACCGCATTTAATAGTAAATATTGCGTTAAAATCTATTTTGATGGTTGCATTTTTGGCTATACTTGTAAAACGCGATTTTCCTTTGCGAACAATTCCGGTTATAAATAAATTTTTCAAGTAAATTGATAATGAGCAAATTGCATATTATAACACCGGTAAAAGATTCGTTAGAAACCACCATAAGAACTATCGACAGTATAATGAAATCTGATATTAAAATTGATTTCACATATACTGTTTACAATGATTTCAGTTCTGATGAAACAACTGAAAAGTTGCAATTGGAAGCTGAAAAGCAAGGATTTTCCCTTATAAATTTGAAAGAGATTACCTCACATCCTTCTCCAAACTATTTGTTGGTTTTGCAAATAGCTCAAAAGAAAGCAATTGCAGAAAATGCTCATTTACTGATTGTTGAATCAGATGTGATAGTTGAAAAAGATACTATTAAGGAAATTGTTGATTTAACTGATTTATTGCAATCTGCCGGAATGATAGCTGCAGTGACAACTGATAATTATGGAAATATCAATTTCCCGTATCTTTATGCTTTGAATTTTAAAGAGGGGATCGTTGAAACTAAAAAACGACTTAGTTTTTGCTGTACATTGTTGACAAACAATTTATTATCTGCGTTAGATTTTGGCGACTTAAATCCTGATAAATCGTGGTACGACATTTTTATTTCACACAAATCTGTTGAAATTGGTTTTAAAAATTATTTGTTGACTTCGTTACCGGTAATCCATTTGCCACACAGTAGCCGTCCTTGGAAATTACTAAAATACACGAATCCGGTGAAGTATTATTGGCGAAAAATCTTAAATAATAAAGATAGAATTTGATGAATAGTTCAGAAAATGAATTTGTTAGTGTCATTATACCTGTTTATAATGCAGCAAAATTTATTGAAGAGACAATAGATTCAGTTTTGGCATCAACTTATACCTATCTGGAGATCATAATTATTAACGACGGATCCACTGATAATAGTCAGGATATTATAGATAAAATTGCCAAAAAAAATCCTTCGATAAAATTTTTTATTCAGGAAAATAAGGGAGTTTCAACAGCCAGAAATTACGCAATTTCAAAAGCAACAGGGAAATATGTCCTCCCGTTGGATGCTGACGATTTAATTTCTGTTGATTACATTAAACATGCAGTCAATGAATTACAAAAGGATGAAAATGTCAAAGTAGTGTATGGAAAAGCTGAATATTTTGGTGATAAAATTGGTGATTGGAACTTACCGGAGTTTGACATTCATTTACTTGCCAGACGGAATATTATTTATGTAAGTGGCGTGTTTCGTAAGTCGGACTTTGAAAGAACACCAGGTTATTGCCCTGAAATGCCAAGTCTCGAAGATTGGGATATGTGGATTTCACTCCTTAAAAGTGGAGGAAAAGCTATGTGCTTAAATGAAAAGTGTTTTTATTATCGAATTCATTTAAAATCAAATAGGCTGGCAAACAGATGGTTAAAGAAACAAATGATAGATATTTTAAATTCACGACATCTTCCTTTTTTTTATAAAGAGTTAGGTGGAAAACTCCATTATCAAAGGACATGGTCAAAGGTTTTTAATTTCTTTTCTTTGATATTCAGAGGTAAGAATTTTTATTATTTAAAATTCAAAATCAATAATCAGACGATTAAAGCGTTAAATCACAATCACTAACTTATACCGAAAAAGTAGGAAAAATGAAAGCCTCACTTATAATCGCAATATATAACAATATACCATTTTTAAAAGCAATACTCGATTCGTTGCAGTTTCAAACTGAAAAAGATTTTGAAATAATTATAACTGAAGATGGCGAATCGGCTGATGTTAAACGATTTATTAAAAGTTACAGATTTGAGCAAACATGGCAACATATTACTCAAAAGGACGAAGGATGGCGAAAGAATAAAGCTTTGAACAATGCAATAAAAACAGCAAAGACAGACTGGTTGATTTTTATCGATGGTGATTGTGTATTGCATCCTCGATTTGTAGAAATGCACCTAAGATATGCAAATGATAAATATATTGTTGCAGGGAAACGTGTAAAACTAGACGAGTCAACTTCTGAAAAATTGCTTACACAAAGTTCCAGTTTATTAAAAATTCAAACATTATTATTTATAAAAATGATTTTCGGAAAGGGGGAAATAAAGTTTATCGAAGAAGGATTTTTTATTTCACCTGATGGATTTTTAAAGTTTATTCCACAAAAAAGATCAATTAAGCTATTGATTGGCAGCAATATGTCGTTTTCCAAAAAAGCAATTTATTCGATTAATGGTTTTGACGAAGATTATCATTTGCCGGCTGTTGGAGAGGATTATGACATTTTCTGGCGTTTTAAAATGGTTGGTTTAGAGTTAAAATCTGTGCGCAATTTGTCCGTTCAATATCACCTGTATCATAAAGAAAATTGGGTAGACCAAACCGAAAATACACTTATTTGCAGGCAAAAACAAGTAGAAAACAAATTCGTTTGTATGAACGGTTTAGAAAAAATATTTCTTAATATTTAAAATTTAGCAATGGCTCAACCTGTCAGTTTAATCATATCTTTTTATAACAAAATAGAACTGCTAAAACTAATATTTGCAGCACTTGAGCGGCAAACTTTTCGCAATTTTGAAGTAATTATTGCCGATGATGGATCAAACAATGAAGTTGTAGCAGAAATAAATAGCATAATAGCAAATTTTTTCTTTGAAATAAAACATGTTTGGCAGGAAGATGATGGGTGGCAAAAGAATAAAATATTAAATAAGGCAATAGTTGTGTCAGAAGGTGATTATTTGATATTTATTGATGGTGATTGCATCCCCCACAGGCGATTTGTTCAAGAGCATTTCGAGAATAAAGTGGAAAATCAGGTAATTTGTGGAAGAAGAGTTATGCTTACTGAGTGTGTATCTAAAGGACTAACAATCAATAAAATAAATAATGGGTATTTAGAATATTCAGTTGTATTTCCATTGTTCTATGAAACTGTTTTTTGTAAAAGGAAGACATTTATGGAAGACATGCTCCGAGTACGAAGCAAGTTGTTTCGAAAATTATTTTTAAAGGATAGAAAGAGATATTTACTGGGTTGTAATTATTCAATTTTCAAATCTGATTTATTAAAAGTAAATGGCTTTGATGAACGGTTTCATAATCCCGGTTTGGGTGAAGATACTGATCTGGAAGATCGTTTGGCAAGAATTGGCGTTTTTTGTATTTCAAAAAAACATTTAGTTACAATTTTTCATGTCAATCATTTGCATTTTAATACTGATAATGAATCAAATAAAGAATTGTTTAAAGAAAATAAAAACAATTATGTAACGTTTACACCACATGGGATTATAAAAAAGGAAGCTAAAAACTATGATAACTGAAAGTAATCTGGTGGGAATTGTTGTATGGTATTTCCCTGATAATAAAAACGTTAGCAATATACATAGTTATTTGAAAGACTTAAATCATTTGATTATTATTGATAATTCAGATAATGACAATTCGCATTTAGTGGTCGAATTTGATCAATCAAAAATTAGATATTTTCCAAATTTACAGAATAATGGAATTGCAAGTGCTTTGAATCATGGGGTGAAGTATGCCAAAGAGTGCAATGCTGAATGGGTTTTAACTTTGGATCAGGATAGCTCATTTTTAAACCATGACTTGAAACAATACATAAAAATTGCAAATGAATATAGTGAGTTAAATCAGGTTGCTATTTTTTGTCCGACTTATTTTGATTCTCGTAGTGATTTTCATAATCATATTTTAACTGAGAATTATACCGAAATAAATCATACTATGACATCTGGTAATCTGCTGTCAATAAATATGTTGTTGAAAACTGGTTATTTCAATGAAAATCTTTTTATCGATTGGGTTGACGAAGAATTATGTATAAGAATTAGACTGAACCAACTAAAAATAATAAGAGTTAATCCAATCATTCTCAACCACTTTGTAGGTAAAGGAACTCACAAAATCAAATTTTTTGGATTTGATAAGTCTTTTGATGATTATGAGCCTATAAGGTATTATTACATTACACGTAATGTGTTTTATGTAAGCAAATTATATCCAGAAGAAGCAAAAAAGATAATGCATCGTTGGAAACGAATGTTGCGTAAAACCATCATGTACGACAATATTAATAAGTTTTTGAAACTGTATTATTTAATTAGGGGTTTTGCTGATTATTCTCTTAATAAATCAGGACCATTTCATAATAAATCGAAATCTATTAAAGTAAATATCGATAAAAAACCGGATGTATCAATTGCACTTTGTACTTATAATGGTGAGCAATATTTAACAAAACAATTAGACAGTATATTACATCAAGATTATAACCATGTTACCGAAATAGTATGTGTTGATGACAATTCAACAGATAGCACATGGAGTATTCTGGAAGAATACTCATTAAGATTTAAGAAAATAAAAATTTACAGAAATGAAAATAATCAAGGGTATAATAGTAATTTTGAAAAGGCATTATCGCTAACTACTAATAAATATATAGCTATTTCTGATCAGGACGACATTTGGTATCCTACAAAAATCACAAAGCTTATAACTAATATTGGCGATAGTTTAATGGTTTACTCAGATAATCAATACATTGACGAATCTGATAAATACCTTGAAAAAAGATTTTCAGATTTCATAAATCTTCAGAATACAACCAGTTGTTTGAATTTTGCCTTATTTAACGCAATATCGGGACATACTATGTTGATTCACAAAGATTTACTAAAAATTGCTTTGCCATTTAGCGTTGATGTCCCTTACGATTTCTGGTTAGGATTTCATGCTGCGCAATTTGGAGAAATTAAATATGTTGATGAGCCTCTTGTTGGTTACCGTCAACATCAAAACAATGCATTAGGAGCAATAGGTCATGAAAATGATAAGGGTGATAGTGAACAAAGTAGAATTGAAAAATCTCAAATAAGAGTTGAGATATTTAGCAAAAAAATTTCCCGTCATCTAGTCAAAGAACGCGAAGTACTTGAAAAACTTGCAGATAGTTATGAAAACCGTTCAATTATAACAAGATTTGGCCGTATTAAACTGTTTTGGGAAAATAGAAACGATTTATTACTTTTCAAAAAAAGAAATAAAATTCGAAACATGCTTTTTAGTTTAAAAGTATTTTGGAAATATCAATAAATAATTAACAATTAAGATGCTTTCAATCATAATATGTTCAAGAAATTTAAAATTCTGTGAATTGCTTACTGCAAATATAAAAGCAACTGTAGGGATAGAATATGAGTTGATATATATTGATAATTCCGAAAATAAATACAGTATTTATTCAGCTTATAATGAGGGAATTGCAAAAAGTAAATTTCCATTTTTGTGCTTCGTGCATGATGATGTTCAATTCAATACCCAAAACTGGGGAGCGAAAATTATCAATCACTTAAATAATCCAACAATAGGATTAGCAGGTCTTGCGGGAGGGGATGCCGTTTTGCGAGTTCCATTTGATTATGGTGCTTTAAATCGATGTATGAATATAATTCACGTAGATAAAACCGGAGTTAAACCAACCGAATATGTCCGAATGCCCACCGATTTTAAGAATAATTCAAGACATGTTGTGTTGCTGGATGGAGTTTTAATTTGTGGACGCAGACTACTTTTTGAAAGAATTAGGTTTGATGAATCATTTGGCGGATTTCATGGCTATGATTATGATATTAGTATTCAGTCATTTATGACCGGATATACAAATATAGTAATGTATGATATTGAGCTTGAACATTTCTCGAAAGGGAAAATGGATGTAACATATTTTCGCACGTTAAAAAAATTATTTGAAAAATGGGAAATGCATTTGCCAGTTTTTGAACGCAATATATCGAAAGAGGAACAAGATCAAGTTTTAGAGCAACTTGAGAAAAAACGGATAAATAGACTTTTAAAATGGTTGGTTAGATCGGGATTGCCTATAAACGAAATTGCTGAATATATTTCTACTTTTGTTAGAAAAACCGGCACAAAATGTGATGTTTTTTTTCTTAAATTCATACGAATCAGGATTTTATTTATACGGATTATTTCCACTCTTAGAAATAAAAACAAATATTAAAATATAAATGAAGCAAATTGTAAAGTATATCAATTACATTAATCTACTATCTGCTATATGTTTGACAGCCAGTTTAATGTTTTACTATCCGGTCCAAAGAAACGTCTTTTATGTTTTTTTTATCAGTTACTTTTTGGAAATTATTCTCGAAAAAAAATGGAAATCAATTCGAATTGATAAAACACGCATATATTACATTGTTTTGGGTGTTTTCTTTCTTTTAGCAGTACTTTATCTTCCCATTGAAAATTCCCGGAAATATACTGTTTTTTTGCTGGAAAAACGTCTTTCAATTTTTGGATTTGCCATTGTAGGTTTCTTTGGACTGAATAATAAGTTCAGAATCAATTATTTTCTGAATACATTTATAATATCCTCAATAATTGCAATAATTTATTTGATATTTTATCGGATTGGAATCAATGTGTTTTTTGAATACCCATTAAAAACTGAAGTTATTGAATTGATGCGCATTAAATATGTCAATTCTCATATGGCATTTGATTTTTATCTAAACACTTCTCTTATAAGTATTTGGTTCATCCTTTCACGTTCTTGGACTAAAACTGTTTGGTGGAAGCGGTATTTATATATTGTTTCTCTGACAGTTATCTTGTCAGCTTTATCAATTTCTGAAGGCAGAAGTGGTTTTATTATTGGAGTGATACTTATATTAAGCTTTATATTTGTTGAAATTTGGAAGAGACGAAAAGTTATGGGAATTGTAATTGGTTTTATCATCCCATTTTTATTTGTTGGAGTCGTAAGTTTTCATAAACGCATGACTGAGAGTCAAATAAAAACAGAGCCAAGACTTTTTTTATGGGAAAGTGCTTTGTCAGTTATTAAAGAGAATCCTGTTTTTGGCTTTGGTATAAGCGATGCTCAGGAAAAATTTGACCTTGCCCGACCGAAATATGAAACCGTGGAATATAGAGAAAGATGGAATACAAGTACACATTTAGATTGCCATAATCAATATTTACAAACTACTATGGAATCTGGAATTATAGGGCTGTTAATTCTGTTGTTTTTATATATTTCTCCTGTTTTTAAAGTAGATAAAACCAAAAGAATGTTGGCTGTGTTTTTAATGTTTTTGTGTGCATATCAATCTGTTTTTGATATGTTTATTACTGGACCATTCACGGCTATTTTTTGTATTATAATTTTGCTGCTTTTATCGGTGAAAAATAACACTTTGAATTTACACCAAGTTGGCAATTGAATAGTTATTTCCTACCAAAATCTGCCGGAATTTCACCCCAAGCAGATGTTTCCCATTTTAATATTTCGGTTATATATTCGTTTTCCAGCAACCATTTTTCGGCTCTGGCAATTAAATCAAATAGAATTGCATTTTCTTCATTTTTTTCTAACAGAGTCTTCGTTTTCTTGGCTCTTACCCATGCCAAAGCAGTTTTACTGTCGGTATAAACGGGCAAATTGCTGTTTTTTTGTTTTAAAAAAGCCAATCCATGAACCAATGCCAGGAATTCTCCGATATTATTAGTTCCATTTTTAAACGGACCCTGACGAAAAATTTCTTCACCGGTTTTACTATAAACTCCACGATATTCCATCAAACCTGGATTTCCACCGCAAGCAGCATCAACAGATAAACTTTCGAAATTTGGCAATCCGACTTTTGGAATTTCTTCCTTAGTTGGTTTTTTAGCTTTCGCATTTTTACCAATATAATCCCAACAAGGCGAAACCATTGCTAAGCGCGCTTCGGCTTCAGTAGCAAAACCTTTGTAAATAGCACCTTCAAAACCATGAATCTGACGCTTGCAGTCTTCCCATGAGCGGTAAATGCCGGGCTCTTTTCCTTCCCAAACCACAAAGAATTTATTTTTGCTCATAAAGTATTGCTATTTTTTATATCGCTAAATTAATGTAATTTTGCGCCACCAAAGCGGTCCTGTAGTTCAATGGATAGAACAAGTGTTTCCTAAACACTAGATCCGGGTTCGATTCCCGGCGGGACTACTAATTAATTGTTTATTTTCCAATTTTAAATTACATATATTGAAAATTGGGAATTATTCAATTGGAAATTATCTTCCCGTCCTTCATTTCAATTAATCTGTCCGAAAGTGCCGCCAGTTCTTTATCGTGTGTCACAATTACAATCGTCAAACCAAATTTATCACGTAAATCGAACAACAATTTATGTAGTTCGTCTTTGTTTTTTGAATCCAAACTTCCTGAAGGTTCATCAGCTAAAATGAGCGAAGGTTCGTTAATCAAAGCCCGCGCCACAGCAACTCGTTGTTTTTCACCACCCGAAAGTTCATTTGGTTTGTGCTCCATTCGGTCGGTAAGTTGAAGATATTCAAGTAATTCTTTAGCTTTTTGCTCCGATTTCTTTTTGTCTTTTCGTCCGATTAATGCCGGTATCATCACATTTTCCAAAGCAGTAAATTCTGGTAGAAGCTGATGAAACTGAAAAATAAAACCAATATGCTTGTTACGAAAAACGGCCAGTTCTTTTTCGCCTAATTTGCTGAAATCAATGCCATTAATCCGAATAAGACCTTCATTTAGTTTGTCGAGCGATCCTAAAATCTGCAGTAACGTTGTTTTACCGGCACCACTTGGTCCGACTATCGACACGATTTCACCTTTGGTCACAGTCAAATCTACGCCTTTGAGAACTTCCAGTTCGCCAAAACTTTTACGGATATTTTTTGCTTGAATCATTTTCCTTATATAGTTCGAAATTGTTTGCAAAGTTATTATTTTCAGACGATAAACATCCTTTTTTGATTGAAAAAATGTACCTTTGTAGTGTTTATAAACTATTTTAATTTGATTTTTCAGTTCATATGTTATCAGATACCGAGTTAGGAACCATCGAATTTATTCAAAATGGTCGTTCAAAACATATTCGTGTCAGAATTTTAAGTACAGGTCTCAAAGTAACACTTCCACCACGTGCTAATGAGGCTGAAGCCATGAAATTTATTAATTCAATTCGTGGTAAATTAATTCTTAAGCAGCAAAAACTTGAAAATGGACTCGAAAAACGCAATATTCTGATTAACGAAAAAACGCAGTTGCAAACACTGACTTTCGTGGTGGAAGCTAAACCGGTTGAACGAAAAAATATTTATTTTTCATTAAAAAACAGTACTTTACGAATAGAATTTCCAGTCGGAACAAATTGCAACGAAACCAAAACACAGGAATTTTTCTGGAATGGAATCAGTCATTTTCTTCGGAAGGAAGCCAAACGGATTTTGCCCGACCGTACAAAACAATTGGCAGCAAGATTTGGTTTAGATTTTTACGATATAAAAATTCAATCGAGTAAAACACGCTGGGGAAGTTGTTCGCGTGCAAAAAGCATAAATTTATCGCTTTACCTAATGTTACTTCCGGCTCATTTGATTGATTATGTGATACTTCACGAACTTTGTCACACAGTAGAAATGAATCACGGGTTGAATTTTTGGAAATTAATGGACAAAGTGACTGGCATGAAAAGCAAAGATTTTCGCAAAGAATTAAAAAATTTTCATATGCCTAATTAGTTGAATGTTCATAAATATTATTAAGTTGAATCTCTTTGATATTTAAAACTTTATGAACATTAAGAATACAACAAACTTAAACTTTTAAAATGAATTGGAATCAGCTTCTTTCAACAAAACGATTCGGACAGGAAGATTATTACCAAAAGCGCGACGACGATCGCAGTGAGTTTCAGCGCGATTATGATCGGTTAATATTTTCAGCACCGTTTCGCAGGCTTCAAAATAAAACGCAGGTTTTTCCGCTTCCGGGAAGTGTTTTTGTTCATAATAGGCTGACCCATAGTCTAGAAGTTTCGAGTGTCGGGCGCTCAATGGGCGTGAATGTGGCTCACAGATTGAAAAGCCGCAGTAATGAAACAACTTATTTTGAAGAAATCGGTTCCATTGTTTCTGCAGCTTGTCTGGCGCATGATTTGGGAAATCCGCCTTTCGGACATTCAGGCGAAAAGGCAATTGCCACATTTTTTTCAGAAGGAAATGGCCTGAATTTAAAGACAGAAATGAGCGACGAAGAATGGAAGGACATTATTTGCTTTGAAGGAAACGCCAATGCTTTGCGGTTGTTGACCCATCAATTTAATGGTCGTCGTCCGGGTGGTTTTGTGCTGACATATAGTACGTTGGCTTCGGTAGTTAAGTATCCTTATGCTTCGGTATATTCCGATCCTAAAAAGCAAAAATTCGGTTTTTTTGATTCTGAAAAGGCTGATTTTGAAAAAATTGCATCCGAACTGGGAATTCCTTTTTCGCCTGAGAATCCCAAGCGTTTTGCACGGCATCCATTGGTTTTTTTAGTGGAAGCAGCCGACGATATTTGTTATCAGATTATGGATATTGAAGATGCACATAAACTCAAAATTGTAACTTCTGAAGAAGTGAAAAACTTGTTTCTGGGATTTTTCAACAACGAAAAAATTACACGTAGAATGGAAACAATGAACATGGTAACGGATGTAAATGAGCAGATTGCGTATTTGCGTTCGTCAGTAATTGGTCAGTTGATTGACGAATGTTCGGCAGTTTTTGCTGAAAATGAGGAATCCATTCTAAACGGAACTTTCAACTCATCACTTATTAAGCGATTGCCACTGATTTCATTTGAAGCATATCAAAATTGCGAGAACATAGCTATAACTAAAATATATCGATCGTCTGAAGTGCTTGACGTTGAACTTGCCGGTTATAAAATTATTCTCACACTTTTAGAGCATTTGGTAATTGCGGTGCTAAGTCCTGAAAAGGCCTATTCCAAACAGTTATTGATGCGCATACCGGAACAGTATGAAACAAATGCACCAACAGTTTATGGAAAAATTATGTCAGTGCTTGATTACATCTCAGGAATGACTGATATTTATGCGCTTGATTTATACCGGAAAATTACCGGAATGAGTATCCCGACATTGTAGAATTTTATTTATTATCACTGGGTAACTCGAAATCACGCTGTGAGTAATCAATTATTTCTTTTCCAATTGTTTTTGAATTTTTTTGATTGCTGAATCGATTGATTTTTCAGGCTCAATAACGTTAAACTCTCCCCAAAAGTTTGGGTCTGAAAAGCCGGAAGCTTCATCGCTTATAATTACCCATGGTTTTAACTCATCCTTAAAGTTAATTGATTTTTTTTCTACTCCTTTTCCCCAATCAGTTACTGCCATTTCTACTGTTGAAAAATAATTTGTATTGAAAAGTTTTTTCTTCCATATTATTTTCATACCCAATTCAATACGGCTATAGGCATAATACCATCTTCCATCTTTTTCCAAATAATCAATTCTATATTTCGTTTCGATTGGATATGCTCTGGAATTGAATGGTTTTTTCTTTATAAACATTTCAGCTGCGACTTCTTTATCTGTTATATTAAGACTAAAAACGGCAGTTTTTAATGCCAATGTTTGTGCGTCAATATATAGTTTTCCATAATATAATGGAATCTTAATTTCTGGCCGTTGTTTAAAATCAAGAACATACATCAATCGGTTATCTTCGTGTACAGAATGGTCAAAATTAAATTCATAATTTGTATTAATATCATCTGTAAAAATGAAATCAGGATTTTTCATTATATCCAAATATAGTGAATTAAAAGGACCACCCTGAAGTTTAAATGCTAATGTATCTAATTTGTTATAATCAGTTTTTTTTCGTGACTTGTAAAGTCTAACTTCATCCGGTTTTGACAATGTATAAGGTTGTTTGTTGATTTCCACAACTGCTTCCGCAAGCGAAACATAGGTTCTACTCTTCTTGATAGTTTCTCTATAAAATGCAGTCATTATCGTTTGAGTATTGAAGTAATTCTCGCCTCGTTTTTCAAGTACTGCACGCATAAGTGCTTGTGCATCTTTTGATATTACACTTAACTCAGGTAATTCAATTGCTGTCTGTTCTAACTCAATTCGTTCCTTTTCTGACTTTAAATCGGATAGAAAAACAAATTTGTTTTTGTAACCGATAAAACTTATTTTAATCTTTGGGTTGACAATATCTTTCGTTACTTTTAACGAAAACTCACCTTCAGAATTTGTAATGGTGGAAATATTTGTTCCCATTACCGTCAATCCAGCATACGCCAATGCTGTACCAGTTTTTTTATCAACTATTTTGCCTTTGAATTCTTCAAATTGAGACTCGGAAGTATCACCAGTCTTGAAACTTGATGAATTTACATTGCTAGTAATTAACACAAAACAAATTAATGTGAAAATAGTCGACTTTGAACTGTCAATTAAAAAGTTGAATAGTGTTCTCATAAAAAAAAGATTTTAATTTAAGAGACTGTGAAGTATAACAGATGTATAACAAAAAACGACTTAAAAAGTTGAAAATATTTTAAGGAAGAAATGTTTTGTTAAATGATATGAAGTTCACAATTTTCATGCTAAAATTAAAACTCTATGAAACTGGATATTAGTATTTTCTTGTTACCGAAAATGAAATCTTAGGAAAAAATAATACTGGTAATGAAACACCTACTACCAATGCTAAAAGAATGAAAATTGTTGTCATTCCATTATGAAAGAAATCTATTATAAAACTTTGAGATTTTTGAATATCAGTGTTTTGCATAAATTTAATAAGACTCAAAATTGTACGATAAGCAAATAACCCCGGAATCATTGGAAGAAGTGAAGGAAAAGAAAATACTTCCGCCGGGCAGTGAATTAAACGAGCAAAAAAAATGCTCAACAAACCAATGAATGAAGCAGCGACAAATGTGGCCAATGAAATCTCAAACCCCATTTTCAATAGGAAAAATCGCAAACCATGACCAATAGCAGCCAAAAATGCTGATACATAAATTGCCTTACGTGAAGGATTTGAAATAACTGCAAATCCAATAGCTGCAATTGCAGCGAGCAAACCATCAATCAGTATTAATTTTATCATTTCAGTATTCATAATTTTTCTAAACCTAAAATTAGCATTGACGTAAATAAACCAATGGCAATACAAACTATCAGACTAGAAGCATTAACTAATCGAGCAATACCTGTAAGAATATGACCTTCAATAATATCTAGAATGGAATTAATAAGTGGAACGCCAGGTATAAGAAATAGTACACTTGATGCCAATGCAATTTCGGGTGTATTCCCTAAGTGAAAAACATAACCTAATCCTGCTATCAATGAAGCTAAAAAAGCACTTGAAGTGAAAATAACAAGATGATTGATATGATACTTAATCATTTCCTGTCGCAAAAAGAAGCCTGCCATTGTAGCCCAAAAAACTAGGGTGACGGCATAAAAATCGCCTTTAAACAAGGCACAAAATGAAGCATTTGCACAACTAACTAAAAACAAGACCAACCATCGTGATATTCGTTTTTCAGAAACAATTTTATTAAATCTTATTTTGATTTCATCGTATGACAATTTTTTATCATAAGTATCCCAGCTCAAAGCACTTAATTCTGATACTATTGTGAAATTCAATTTCAAGTGATTCGTTTTTTTTATTTGTGTTAATCGTTGCATTTTATCATCTTTATTGACAATAGTAATCATTATACTAAGCTGAAATACAGATAAATCCATAATATATCCAAATGACTCAGCCATCCTTGAAATATTTTGAATAATACGCATAGTATGGGCTCCACTCGACATTAGTTCACAAGAAATGTCAGTTAATAAGTCAGCGATTTGTTCTATTGTTGGTATATTATTTTTCAAATCGGATTCCATAAAAATAGTTTGGTTTAAGATATAATGATCTGTAAATTGACTTTTTAAAAGGTTTATTCTCCAAGCAAATCCGGTCTTAATAGTTTGGTGCGTTCCAACGATTGTTGATGATTCCAATCATCCACGTTTGCTTGATGACCCGAAAGTAAAATGTCAGGCACTTTCCAGCCTTTGTATTCTGCGGGCCGAGTGTAAACGGGCGGAGCGAGCAAATTATCCTGAAAAGAATCGGACAATGCCGATTGCTCGTCGCCAATTGCTCCGGGAATCAACCGCACAATAGCATCAGTCATTATAGCTGCCGGTAGTTCGCCACCTGTGAGCACAAAATCACCAACAGAAATTTCTTTAGTTATCAAATGTTCCCGAATGCGGTGATCAATGCCTTTATAATGACCACAAAGAATAATCAGATTTTCGGTCATTGAATATCGGTTGGCCATTTTCTGATCGAATTTTTCTCCATCAGGGGACGTATAAATTATTTCGTCGTAAGTACGTTCGCTTTTCAGTTTGCTGATTATCTTGTCGATAGGTTCAATTTGCATTACCATTCCGGCGCTGAAACCAAAAGCATAATCATCCACACGGCGATGTTTATTATTGGTATAATCACGGAGATTATGCACATGAATTTCCACTAACCCTTTTTCTTTGGCACGATTTACTATGGAAAAATTCAACGGACTTTCCAATAATTCAGGCACGGCGGAAATGATATCGATACGCATTAATTCTGATTGATAGTGAGATTGCAAAAATACGTAAATTGTGCCAATGTGCCAATAAATTAATGTGCTAATATGCTAATGTGCCAATGTGATATTGTTAGAATAATATATTCAGTAATCAAATAATTGGCAAATTGGCATATTGAATTATTGGCACATTAAAGGTTAGCTGCCATCCATTTATGCAAAACTTCCGGAGATTTACAGCTGCGACGGGCATAATCTTCGAACTGGTTTTCGTCAATTTTACCAATCATAAAGTATTTTGACTGCGGATGAGCAAAGTATAATCCGCACACCGAGGCGTTCGGAAACATGGCACCATTCTCAGTAAGTTGAATGCCGATTTCGTTAAATTTCAACAATGATCCCAACTCAAAAATAATCGATTGGTCGGGTAGAGAAGGATAACCAACAGCCGGACGAATGCCGCTGTATTGAGTTTTGAGCATCGCTTTTACAGATAAATTCTCATCTGATGCATAACCCCAGTACACTTTCCGCACTTTCCAATGCAACCATTCGGCAGCAGCTTCAGCAAGTCGGTCGGACAATGTTTTTACCAAAATGGAATCATAAACATCGTCTTCCTTATCAAACTTTTCGACAAAAGTCTCAACGCCAGAAACTGTTGTAGCAAAAGCGCCCACATAATCGTTTTCCTCAGCTAAAAAATCGGCTAAAGAATAGCAAAATCCATCGGTGGAAGGATGTTGCTGACGAAGTGTTGGAATGACAACGATCTGATTATCATCTTGAATATAAATATTATCATCTTTAGCAAAACCATTGTAGATGCCAAAACCAGCATTAATTGATATAATTTTCCCATCAAGAAACCGTCGCAACATTTCCTGTGCATCTTTGAATAATTTCAATGCTTCTTCTGCTTTTGGGCGGTCAGATTCTGGAATATTCTGAAGCCAACTCATTTTGCACGAAAGACAATCGTGAACAGTTTCAATTCCTTCGTATTTGCCGGACATGCGCCATGCCATGAAGAAAAAAGTCCAGTCAATAAACGGAACAATTTCGCGTAAATCAATGTCCTTGAGTTGAATTAATCCGATGGTTGACGGTTTTGCAGGAATATATTTCATTGTTAATATGTTTTTGGTTGTATTAAAACACAAAATTACATCAAAAAGTTGTAAATTCGCGGTTTATAAAACTATTCAAACATAAATCAGATATGAAACAGATTTTATTAGCCATCGGTATGATATTGGTGACTTTTGCTTCAGCACAAGCACCTGTAAAAACAAAAGTAAGTTTGACAGATGAAGCATTCGTCTTAGCAACTTTCGATACAATTAAATTAGTTGCTCCTGACCTGAAAGGTGGCAAACCGCTTATGCAGGCTATTTCAAATCGAAAATCAGACCGCAAATTTGAATCACGCAATCTATCTCTCAAACATTTATCTGAAATTATGTGGGTAGCTAATGGTGTTAATCGTACAAAAGGTGAACGCACGGTTCCTTCCGCTATGGGACTTTATCCTTTGCAAACATACGCTGTATTGGCAAATGGAATTTATTTTTATAATCCTAAAAAACATCAATTGGAACCGGTAGTGAAAGGTGATTTCCGTAATTTAGCAGGTACTCAAACTTTCGTTGATACAGCTCCATTGAACCTGCTTTTCATAGCAAAAGGTAAAAAAGCTAATGATAATTTCAATATGTCCATGATGGATTCCGGCTATTGTGGTCAAAATGTTTACCTTTATTGTGCTTCAGAAGGCTTGAAATGCGTTGTGCGTGGTAGTGCTAAAGAAGCTGAACTGTTGAAAGCAATGAATTTGGGTGAAAATTATAAATTTATTCTCGCAGCTACGGTTGGATATTGATTTTCAGAAAATACATTTTTAAAGGGGAAACTATCATCCGGTTTTTCTTTTTTTTTGTTTAAAAAATCAATGTTTGAGCAGATTAAAACAAAAATGACTCTGGTATGTTATGTAGTTTACTGGATTCAGGCAATGGAAATTGCAGAAAAAAATGTATTTTTTTCGTACCTTTGCAACTCAAAAATTAAAAATTTGCAATTAATCTGAAACAGTAAAGTTTTTAATTTGAAATTGAAAGAATATTATGTCCGAAACTATTATAGAACAAGTCACCACGAGTGATTATAAATACGGATTTACCACTGATATTGAGACGGATATTATTCCAATCGGACTCAGTGAAGATGTTGTCCGGCTTATTTCAAAAAAGAAAAATGAACCGGAGTGGATGCTTGAATTCCGGTTGAAAGCATATCGCCATTGGCTGACCATGAAAATGCCGGAATGGGCTCATCTCAACATTCCGAAGATTGATTATCAAAGCATTTCCTATTATGCTGCACCTCGAAAAAATGTTCCAAAAAGTCTTGATGAGGTTGATCCGGAATTGATAAAAACATTCAACAAACTGGGCATTCCACTCGAAGAACAAATGGCATTGTCAGGTATGGCCGTTGATGCAGTTATGGATAGTGTTTCGGTGAAAACAACATTTAAAGAAGCACTCGCCGAAAAAGGAATTATTTTTTGCTCTTTCAGCGAAGCCGTTGAGCATCATCCTGATTTAGTTCAAAAATATATGTCTTCAGTGGTTCCTTATACCGACAATTTTTTTGCAACTCTCAATTCGGCAGTTTTTAGCGACGGTTCATTCGTTTTTATTCCGAAAGGAGTTCGCTGTCCGATGGAACTTTCCACGTATTTCCGAATAAATGCTTCGAATACCGGTCAGTTTGAACGTACATTAATCGTTGCCGAAGATGATAGTTACGTTTCGTACCTGGAAGGTTGCACGGCGCCCATGCGCGACGAAAACCAATTGCATGCAGCCATTGTTGAGATTGTTGTCATGAAAAATGCTTCAGTAAAATATTCCACCGTTCAAAACTGGTATCCCGGTGATAAAGACGGAAAAGGCGGAATTTATAATTTTGTGACCAAACGTGGAATTTGCAAAGGTGAAAACTCTAAAATTTCGTGGACGCAGGTTGAAACCGGTTCTGCCATTACCTGGAAATATCCAAGCTGTATTTTATTGGGCGATAATTCTTCTGCCGAATTTTACTCGGTGGCCGTTACCAATCATCACCAGCAAGCCGATACCGGCACGAAAATGATGCACATTGGGAAAAATACCAAAAGCCACATTTTATCCAAAGGAATTTCGGCAGGATTTGGTCAAAACAGTTACCGTGGTTTGGTAAAAGTGAATCCGGCAGCTGAAAATGCACGTAATTTCTCACAATGTGACAGTTTGCTTCTCGGCGATAAGTGCGGAGCTCACACGTTCCCGTATATGGAAGTAAATAACGATTCAGCCATTGTGGAACATGAAGCAACAACTTCAAAAATTAATGAAGACCAGATATTTTACTGCAACCAACGCGGAATTTCTACTGAAGACGCGGTGGGATTGATTGTAAACGGTTATGCTAAAGAAGTGTTGAATCAATTGCCAATGGAATTCGCCGTAGAAGCTCAAAAATTGCTCCAAATCACGTTGGAGGGAAGTGTTGGATAATATGCCAATATACTAAATTGCCAATTAATAATAAACATTTAAATCAGACAAGTCTCCGGACTTTTGAATCCAGACAATAGACATTTTTATATATGCTTGAAATTAAAAACTTACACGCCAGTATCAATGGCAAGGAAATATTAAGAGGATTGGATTTGACGGTGCGTCCGGGTGAAATTCACGCCATCATGGGACCTAACGGTGCCGGAAAATCAACATTAGCTTCGGTGCTTTCGGGTAATCAGGCCTTTGAAGTTACAAAAGGTGAAGTGAATTTTTACGGTAAAAATTTATTGGAATTATCTCCCGAAGATCGTTCACGCGAAGGAATTTTCCTCAGTTTTCAATATCCGGTTGAAATTCCGGGTGTAAGTATGGTTAATTTCATGCGAACAGCGGTTAACGAACACCGCAAATATAAAAATCTCGAACCGATTTCGGCAACCGACTTTTTACGGATGATGCGTGAAAAGAAAGAGTTGGTGGAAATGGACAATAAACTGGCTAATCGTTCAGTAAATGAAGGTTTTTCAGGTGGTGAAAAGAAACGTAATGAGATTTTTCAAATGGCAATGCTTGATCCGCGGTTATCAATTCTAGACGAAACCGATTCAGGTCTGGATATTGACGCTCTGCGTATTGTGGCTAACGGTGTCAATAAGCTAAAACGCCCGGATAATGCAAGTATACTGATTACGCATTACCAAAGGTTGCTGGATTATATTATTCCTGATTTTGTACATGTGTTGTATGATGGTCGGATTGTAAAAACCGGCGGCAAAGAACTGGCGTTGGAACTTGAAGAAAAAGGCTACGACTGGATTAAGAAGGAAGTTGAAGAAAAGTAATCAGCCCCCTAAATCCCCCGCAGGGGGACTTATAAGACAAATTCTATAATGGAAAATAAAATTAAAATAGAAGGAAGTAACTTCAAAAGCCCCTCCTTGGGAGGGGTTGGGGAGGCTTCCTATATCGATTTATACAAATCAAATCACGAGAGCATTAAAAAGCATTCGGCTCCATTGATGAACAACTTGCGCGATGATGCTTTTGCATTATTCGAAGAGTTGGGATTTCCTACCAAGGCTTTGGAAGATTATAAATATTCTGATTTAAAAGAACCGTTATCGGTTGACTATGGTTTAAATATCAATCGGTTGCCTATTCCCGTAAATCCGTATGATGTTTTCAAATGCGATGTTCCCGGAATTCATTCGTATCTCTATTTTGTGGTGAATGATGCTTTTTATCCGGTGAATGATCCACGAAATTCACAGCTTCCCGAAGGAGTGATTATCGGAAGCGTGAAACAGGTGGCTGAAACAAATCCGGAACTTTTTAAAGATTATTTTGGCAAGCTCAGTTCAACGAAACAGGACGGTTTACTGGCTTTCAACGGTGCTTTTGCTCAGGATGGTTTTTTTATGTATATGCCTGAAAATGTTGTGCTTGATAAGCCAGTTCAATTGATAAATATCATGCGTTCCGATGTTGATTTTATGGCCGTAAGTCATAATCTCATCATTCTGGAAAAAGGTTCTAAAGCCCAATTGCTGGTTTGCGACCACACCATGGATGAAGTCCGTTTCCTTTCCAATCGCGTTACGGAAGTTTTTGTGGGAGAAAATGCCACTTACGAACATTACAAACTGGAAAATACGCATGTCAAAACCACCAATTTATCAACTTTGCTGATTGATCAAAGTGACTCGTCAACTGTATTGGGAAATGTAATTACGCTTCACAACGGCATTACCCGCAATACCATCGAAATAGATTTGGATGGAGAACATTGCGAAACCTTGCTTTGCGGAATGGTAATTGGCGATAAAAACCAACAGGTCGATAATTTTACGTCGATAATTCACAACAAACCGAATTGCAACAGTCAAGAATTATTCAAATATGTACTTGATGGCGAAGCAAAGGGCGGATTTACAGGTAAACTTTACGTGGCAAAGGATGCACAAAAAACGGCAGCCTTCCAGACAAACCGCAATATTTTGTTGAATAAATCGGCTAAAATGCGCACCAAACCGCAACTTGAAATTTATGCTGACGATGTAAAATGTTCGCACGGAGCAACGATAGGCAGCCTCGATGAGACGGCAAAATTTTATATGCAGTCGCGCGGAATATCCGAAGCTGAAGCAAAACTATTGCTCATGTTTGCATTTACGAATGATGTGATTGAGAAAATCCGCATTCCTGCACTTCAGGATCGGATTAAATTGTTGGTTGAAAAACGCTTGCGCGGCGAATTATCCAAGTGCGAAGGTTGTATTATTTGCCAGTAATAAACAAATGTCATTCACCAAACAGGATTTAAAATTCCGACTTTCAAAACCACTTCCCGGTGTAACATCACATCAGAAAATGGCACCGAAACATCATGTTGAAGAATTGACAAACAGAAAATATCCAGTCCCGAATGCGAAAAAAAGCGCCGTTCAAATTCTTTTTTTTCATGAAAATGATATTCTGAAAATGATTGTAATCCGGCGAAGTGTTTATGTCGGAGTTCATTCTGGCCAAATTGCTTTTCCTGGTGGAAGGTACGAGGAAGAAGATGGTGATGTAAAAGTTACAGCTTTCCGAGAAATTGAAGAAGAAATCGGAATTCCTGAACAAAAAATTGAGATTATAGGCAGATTGTCCGATATTTATGTTGCACCAAGTAATTTTTTAATCAGTGTATTTGTTGGTTATTTGGACGAAAAACCTATTTACAAATTCGATGAACGAGAAGTAAATGAGGTTATTGAGATTCCATTTGACGATTTTTTTAAATCGGATGTCATTAAGTACAAAGATTTCTATATAAATTCAATAAAAGCCATTTCCGAAGCGCCTTATTTCGATGTTACCAATGCTGAAATATGGGGAGCCAGCGCCATGGTGATCAGCGAATTGCTGGATGTGCTTCAGTAGCAGCTGCAAACTAAACCAATTAACTATTTTCCAATCCATGATCGAAAAAATACGTCTCAATAAGTTTATCAGCGACAGTGGCGTTTGTTCGCGTCGGGAAGCCGACAAGTTCATCGAACAAGGTCACGTTTTTGTAAACGGAAAAAGAGCCAGCGTGGGCGATCAGGTTTCGGTGGGCGATAAAGTGTTGTTGAATGGCAATCCGATTGAAGCCAAAGTCGGAACTGATTTTGTATTTCTGGCTTTCAATAAGCCGGTTGGCATTATCAGCACCACCGAAATTGGAGTAAAGGATTCGATTATTGATTATATAGGCTACAACGAACGCATTTTCCCCATTGGCCGGCTTGATAAAGAATCGCAGGGATTGATTTTCCTTACCAACAATGGCGATATTGTCAATAAAATTCTTCGTGCCGGAAACAAACATGAAAAAGAATATTTAGTGACAGTAAGACAACCAGTGACTGACGAGTTTATTCTGAAAATGAGTAACGGCGTTCCGATTTTGGGAGAAATGACCAAAAAATGCAACGTGGTGAAAGAATCTGTTTATTCTTTCCGCATAACATTGATTCAGGGATTAAACCGCCAAATCCGCCGGATGTGCGAATTTTTCAATTACGAAGTGGTAAAACTGGAACGAATCCGCATCATGAACATTGGTCTGAAAGGATTGCCTGTTGGTGAATGGCGTCAACTTGAGCCGGAAGAAATGGAGCAGATAATGACTTCAATTGCAAATTCTACTTCAGAAGCAAGCAGTAAGCAGCAAGCAGTAAGCAACAAACCGCAAGTTCAAAAAGTATCAAGTCCAAATTCTGGAATGAGAAACCCGAAACCCAAAACTCAAAATTCAGAACTAAAACCTGACCGTTCAACTAACCCAAATCCAAAATCGCGTGATTTAAGAACAAATTCGAGCAGTTCCAGCGTGAAAAAAGGTGGTGTTGCTAAAAATGTCAAACCTTCTTCAAATAGTTTTGGGAACCGTAAATCTGGCAGAAAATAAAACAAAAAGCCCTTTCATTCTTTATAAAATGAAAGGATTCTTCGGAGTTTTAAAGCAATGAAAAAAATTATTTCTTAATTGAATCAGTTTTGATTATTTCCTTAATTATAATGATTTTATGTCCATTATGTTCTTCTGCTTGTCCGCAATATTCGTCGTTTTCACGTTCTTGGTGCATCCAGCACCGGTGTTCCATCGGGCGGCGGCGTCCACGATTAAATTGTCCTGGCATGGTAAACCATAAACTACCAAAAGTAATGGCTGCTGCCGCCAAACCTACTAAAAATCTTGATCTTCTATACATTTTGTCTGTTTTTAAAGGTTAATTACTCTTTTGTTTCTTTTTTGGTTTCACAATCGCATTTTTCCGATTTTGAACCATATCCGGAATTACATCCACAATCGCATCCGCAATGTGAATGGTGATAGCCATGTCCGTGATAACCACTATAAAATCCACCGCCCATTTTTTCTTTGAATTCGGCATATTCTTCATCACTCATTTTGCGAACTTTGTCGGCCAGATAAAATAGACGTTCGCCCCGATGGGCATATCCGTGATAACCATGACCCATACCGAAGTGTAAAGCTCTTATGATTAATGCAAGAATAAATAATCCTACCAAAAGGTGAGGCGCAAAAAATGCCAGAACACCTACAATAATACCGCCAATAACGGCTCCTAAAATTGATCTTGTCATTTTGTTTGTTTTAAAAAATTAAGTATTTCTATTTGGTAAGACGAACATTGAAAGAATTTACTTTAAATCAGAATAGATTTAACAACACCGTTGCTTCCACTGGTTTTTAAATTGCTGCTTTTCTTCATCGGTCATTTCCATGAATTTTTGATTGAAAGCTGCTTTTCCAAAATGACGTTGCGCGTGTTGGTGGTAAGACCGACCGAAACGAAAACCTCCAAATAAGATTTTACTAAGAATAAATAAACCCATTGCCTGCCAGTAAGTTATTGTCTTGAAAGTTGATATACCCGGAAGTATTGAATTCCACAACTGCATTACAACTGCACTCACCGCAAACAGTCCGATTATCAGTAAAGGAAAAAAGAAAAAGCGTCTTTTTCTCCGTTGAGTTTGATTTATTGATTCCATATTTTTATTTTTTTTGCCGACCACAAACTGCCGGTTAATTATTCAGTTCTTTGTAAAGGTAATTTAGTTTGTTTCGTAAATGCTTGACGGCATATCCTTTCCGGCTGATAATTGTTTTGATGTTTTCGCCTTTTTGCACGGCAATTTGCTGTAAAGTCAACTCTTCAATTTCGTTCAGGATAAAAACTTCCTTTTGATTTTCGGGCAATTCGTCCAGTGCTTTTTGTAATTCTTTCCAGAAAAGTTCTTTGAAAAATGCCAGTTCGGGATTGCTGCTATCGTCAAGTAATAAAATTTCCTTGAAATTAAATTCACCTTCATCGCTTACACTGACAAATCCTTCCAATGCCAGACTGGTTTTTTTGCGCGATTTGTCGATGATTTTATTCCGTGCGACTTCGTAAAGCCACGCGCTTACATTATCAAGGTCGGAGATATTGGGCTGATTGCTTAATTGAAACCAAACTTCCTGCAAAATATCTTGTGCATCCTCGGTCGATTTGACTTTTCCCCGCACAAAACCAAACAGATTTTTTCCAAATTCCTGAATCGTTTTGGTGATGGAATTAGCCTTTTTCTCAGTCATTTGAATGTTTAAGCTTGTCTCCATATCCTGGAAGACGAATGAGGATTGATTTTACTTTAATCAATAAACAAAAAACTAAATGTAAAGTTTTTTAAAACAAAAAACCTTTCAAAATCTATTGATTTTGAAAGGTTTAATTGAGTACCCGAAGCGGGACTTGAACCCGCACAGCCGTGAAGCCAAAGGATTTTAAGTCCTTCGTGTCTACCATTCCACCATCCGGGCCTGATACTCGTTGAATGAGCGAAAGACGGGACTCGAACCCGCGACCCCGACCTTGGCAAGGTCGTGCTCTACCAACTGAGCTACTTTCGCAAATATTTATTATTTAATTGTTCGTAATAAACAATTAATCACTTGTGCTTTTCTCTCAAAGCGGCTGCAAAGATACGTTATTTTTTTAATTTCCGAAATTTTTGAACAGAAATTTTTGAAGAATTCTATTTCTTACTGCTGATTTTGGTATTGCAAGTGATTGATCAATGTGTGGTAGCTGACCGGAAAAACTTCCTTTTAAAATAATTTTATCATCTGTTTTCAAATTACAGTTAATTGTATAGTTGTTTCCAATACTTGAAACTGTGAACGTGCCTTCAGTGACAAGTTTTAATTTTGAATTAGCTGGATTATCCTCATAATAAGAAATAGTTGCACCAATTGGATAAACTTCTGAATCAGTAGTATCATTTTTGCCCGGAGCAACTGTAAAAGGCAGACCAGAAGTGTTAACTGTGTAGGTTCCTACAGGAAGCAATGTATCCGTTTTGGCAATGAAAACATCTTCCAAAAACAAAAACTGTCCGGTACCAACCAGATTTCCAATATCATTTATTTTCAACGAATCTGAAAAAAGTGATAAAGAAATCACATTGTTTGAATTTCCATACTGGGCATAATAAGCTCCGTAAAACTCAGCATATCCCCATGAATATGAGGGATTTGTATTGTAATTATATGGTGGATTTAATTGTCCTCCAACACAAGAAGCCAACAAACTTGCTAATAATACGATAATCAAATGTTGTTTTTTCATTATTCGTTTGAAATTTTATTCTTCAATAACGAAAAATATACAATTATGTTATTCATTCATTGATATATACAGTCAATTATTCATTCAAATCATCTTTGACATGAATATATTTGACCGGATAATATGCTGCCAAAAATCCCATTATTATGACTGTGAAAAATACCAGTACAATATCTACGAAGTTTGTAACCACTGGATAAGAATTTACAACAAATCCGCTTCCAAGCTTAAGTAATCCAAAATATTGCTGTACCAAACAAAGCAAAGAACCTAACCCGATGCCAATCAACGCTCCGACTCCGGAAATCAACCATCCTTCGAACAGGAATATGTGTTTAATCAACTGATTATCTGCACCTAAATTTCTTAATGTTAGGATATCAGCTTTTTTGTCGATGATCAGCATCGACAGCGAACCAATTATATTAAAGCTTGCAATCAACAAAATAAAACAAAGAATAAGATATGTAATCCATTTCTCAATTTTCATGATATTGAAGAAACTTTCCTGTTGTTCGTATCGGTTCTTTACTTGAAATTTTTCACCCAGCAAGGTTTTTATTTGTTTTTGAACTTTGTCTTGATCAAACCCATTTGTTAGTTTCAATTCAACTGCCGAAACGGTAGATTTTTCATATTCAAATAAATCTCGTGCCAAAGCAATGGAAACCAGCACGTAATGGTCGTCGTATTGTAATTGTTTCACAGTGAAAATACCCGAAACAAACGTTCCAACTTGTTTAAAACTATTTTCGGGGCGTAATAAATTAATTTTTGAAGTTCGGCGGGGTGCAAAAATGTAAAGCGGATCTATAAACTGAGCACCCAGCCCGAGTGTACCGGCAACTCCAATTCCTACTACAGCCCGTTGAAAAGCACCGTCATAAAGTGTGAATTTTCCATCATACATAATGCTGTCGATGCGCGTCATTCGTTCAAAATCGTCGCTGACGCCCTTGATGGTTGCCGGCATTTGTTTGTCCCTGAATCGCAGTAACGCGTTTTCTTCAATTACTTCAGTAAAAACCGCCACCGATTTCATTTTTCGCAATTCGGCGAATTCTTTAGAGTTGACATCAAAAGTTTTTCCATGTGTCAACGTAATTTTCAAATCCGGATCAAAGGCCGAAAACATATTTGAAATTAGCGATTCGAAACCATTGAAAACAGACAGAACCACTACCAGCGCCATCGTTCCGATTGCAACGCCGCCGGCAGAGATACCCGAAATAATATTAATGGCATTGTGCGACTTTTTGGAAAACAAATAGCGGCGGGCAATCCTAAATGAAAAGGAAAGACCGCCAAAATAGTTGTTTTTTGTTGTTTCGGGATTTGCCATTAAAACTGAACGTTAATCCAATTCAATCACTTCACCTTCTTTCAATGGCGAAGGTGGATCGCTTTTCAGCAGATTATCAATATTTTCAAGATAATCCAACGAATCGTCTACGTGAAAAAACAATTCGGGAACGATGCGCAACTGGTTTCGCACGCGTTTTCCTAAATCATATCGAATTGAGTTCTTATCTTCCAACACTTTAGCCAACACATCGGCAGATTTATTACTTGGAAAAATGCTCAAATAGGTACGTGCAATGCCTAAATCGGGACTAATCCTCACATTGCTAACGGTTATTAAAGTGCCGTGCAATTCACGGGCATACAACAAAAAGATTTCTCCCAATTCTTTCTGCAACATCCTCGATATTTTTTGTTGTCTGGTTGTTTCCATTTTAGCCCCTCCTGACCTCCCCAAAGGGGAGGAATTAATTAGTTTAATTGATTTGTTGTTTTATTTAATTATGTTATAATACCACGCAAGGTATTTTTAAGTCCCCTTATGGGGGATTTAGGGGGCACGCCACTCAAATCCGTCTTTCGTATCTTTAATTTCAAATCCAAGTGCGGTCAGTTCGTTTCGGATTTTATCACTAGTTGCCCAGTCTTTGTTTTGCTTAGCCTCAAGCCGCATATTCAATAACAAATCAATCGCCTTTTTGTAAGATTCATTTCCAGAAAAAGCTTCATTTTCCACTTTCAAACCTAAAACATCTTCGATAAATACCTTAAAAACTGAATTTAATTCTTCCAAATCGGCAGCTGAAATAGTTTCTTTTCCGTCATGAACCAGATTGATGGCACGCAGAGCGTCAAACAAATACGAAATAACAATCGGCGTGTTCAAATCGTCGCACATAGCCTCTTCACATTTGGCTCTGAGTCCGGTAGTTTCAACTGATGAAGTTGAGGAAGCAGTCAGTTTTTGCAAACGGGTATAACCTTCCATCAAACGGCCGAGGCCTTTTTCTGAAGCTTCCAGCGCCGCACTACTGAAATCAACCGTGCTGCGGTAATGTGCCTGCAAAATAAAAAACCGGACCGTCATTGGACTAAACGGCTGTGTCAGTAACGCATGATTTCCGGTGAAAAATTCTTCCAGATTTATGAAATTCCCCAACGATTTTCCCATCTTTTGCCCGGCAATGGTAATCATGTTGTTGTGCATCCAGTATTTCACCGAATCTTTGCCCAAACCGGCTTTGTTCTGAGCAATTTCACATTCGTGGTGAGGAAACATCAAATCCATTCCACCGCCATGTATGTCAAATTCTTCGCCAAGATATTTGGTTCCCATGGCCGAACATTCAAGGTGCCAGCCCGGAAAACCTTCGCTCCAGGGAGATTTCCAGTGCATAATATGTTCCGGTGAAGCTTTTTTCCACAAAGCAAAATCCACACTTCGACGTTTTTCGCTTTGTCCATCCAGCTCGCGAGTGGATTCCATCATGTCTTCAATATTCCGTCCGGAAAGTTTACCGTAATTATTGGTTTTATTGTATTTCTCCACATCAAAATACACCGAACCTTCGCTTTCGTAAGCAAAACCGGCATTGAAAATTTTCTGAACAAATTCAATCTGTTCGATAATATTTCCCGAAGCATGTGGTTCAATACTTGGCGGCAACACGTTAAGCGCTTCCATTGCTTTATGGTAACGATTGGTGTAATACTGAACCACTTCCATTGGTTCCAGTTCTTCCAAACGGGCTTTCTTGCCAATTTTATCTTCTCCACTGTCGGCATCATTTTCCAAATGACCGACATCCGTTATGTTTCTGACATACCGGACTTTGTAACCCAAATGCGTCAGATACCGGAAAACGATATCAAACGTGATGGCCGGACGGGCATGTCCCAAATGCGCATCGCCGTAAACAGTCGGGCCGCAAACGTACATTCCCACTTTGTTGTCGTGGAGTGGGATGAATTGTTCTTTCTTGCGGCTTAAGGTATTGTAAATATATAAGTTATGTTCCATAATTTTATTTACGATTGTAGATTATACAAATCCCCGTTGCTTCTTCAAACTTTCGTATGCTTCATTCACCGACCGGAATTTTTCGGTAGCCGATTTCTTAACTTCTTCGCCCAAGTCGTTGACCAAATCGGGATGATATTTTTTGGCCATGGTGCGGTAAGCTTTCTTGATTTCCTCGTCAGTTGCTGTAGGTTCTATTTCCAATGATTTATATGCCCAATCGCGGTCGATGGACTTCATAAACGGAGCTTTCAACGATTCAAAATCAAGCGGACTAATCCTGAAAATACTGGCAACTCGCTGAATAACCGTCAGTTCAGAAGAAACTACTTCGCCATCGGCATACGCAATGGTAAATAGCAAATGAACCAGCTCCAGCTTGGACGAATAGTTCATAAATTGGTTTATCTGCATAGAAACCTGCGTTTCGTCGATATTCTGATCAAGCAATCCTTTCAAAACCTGCAACGCTTCCAACGCACCTTGTTCACCAAAATTGGCTACCAGAAACTTTTTCACCACTGCCAGTTCGGCTTTATCCACGCGTCCATCGGCTTTCATTACGCAAGCCATAAGCACAAGCAAACTCATTTTGAAGTCGCCCTCGGTAGTTCGTCCTACGCCTGAACCCTGCGATGAAACCTGAATGGAAGAACCATCGATCATAGAGCCGAGTGCAACTCCAATTAAAGCTCCGATTGGTCCGCCTAAAACAAAGCCCAAACCGCCACCAATCAATTTTCCAAAGCTTCCCATAAATGTTGATTTTGAAATTTATTTTAAACCGCAAAGATACTGAAATTGTGGCAATACGGCAATTTGAAAATTAAAAAACCCAATTGGAGCAATTAAGCGGTAAGTAGATAAAAAAATCCCGGTTTCTCACCAGAAAGGTGGAGAAACCGGGATTGCATTAAAATTTAAATTGAGAAAATTCTGAGTTTGTAAATTTTATTTGACAATCGCTGAACCGAGATTGACGTTTTTATAGTATTCTGATGGAGAATAGGATTTGAGTGTTGAGCCACCAATTTGTTGGACACGAGGATTCTCAAAGTTTCTAATACGCTCTACTTCTAAATCAATTTTCATTTTCACTTTTTGGGCACTAAGCTCTTGTTCTTGAGTTTTATATCCTTTATATCTCACATCTGGATTTTGTATCTTTTTTAATTTTTCAAAATTGTTTTTGATTTTTATAAAGTTTTCTAAGCATTCTTGAAGATCTTCTTTTGTAACAGTAGCAAAGAATTCATCGCAAAAACTATTAGGGTTTACATTTTTTAGAACGAGCTTAAATTGACCTTCAATTATTACTGCTGAAACCAGATTCTCCTTTAATGATTGAAGATTATAGTTTGATATAAGCTTTTCTAACTTTTCGATTAATTTAGGTAACTCATCAGAAAAAACTATAATCGAATTTTCAATTGTTTTATTAAGGATTTCCTCAGTTAATCCACTTTTTAACATTTGTTCCTGAGTTAGTCCGAATTTTTTCACTATTTTTTCTTTTTCACTATTTTCTTGATTTATAGGACTTAAATTTGAAAAAGTTATTGTTTTTGATATTATTGACAAATTCTTAGTTTTATCACCACTTATAAAAATAATAATTGTCTTTATCAATGCATCTTGATTTATTTTTCCAAGTTCATTTCTTAATAATAGAATCTTCTGATTAGATGGTTTTATCAGTTTTAAATCAGATATTGCTTTTTTTGAAGCAGTTAATTGATTGATGGTATTTTCAAATTGAGTGTTGGTGACTCCAGTCCAACCACTTATTGCTGGTTCAAGATCACTGTTGTTTGCATCAAATTTAATACCTAAAGTGCTAGCAATTAAATTCATATCAACTGAATACAGTTTTAAATTATCATACCTTTGAATTTTCTTAAGTTTATCAATAACAATATTCAATTTATTAGGATATTCATTTATTACTTTGTTGACCAATTCAAGCGTATCATTTTTCGGATTGACAGGTGCATCAGCAACGGCAGGTAATTCTTGTTTGTTGCTCAACTCCGATTTTTCAGTTTGTTTTTCAACATACCGTACTTCGCTTTTCCCGACAGTGAACGACAACAAGGAAAAAACGACAACAAGGAAAGGAACATACAACACACGGCGGAGTGTTGCAAGGCTGGTTTGATAGGTATTTTTCATCATAATAAATCGTTTTTTGGTAAATGAACTATTGAAACTATTGGCTAAATACGAATTGTTTTCCATAACTTCCTCCAGGATAATGGTTTGGTATTTGTAAAGGTCGTGGCCTTCGTCCAACACACTGCGGTCGGTCTGGAACTCGTCCACGTTGCGCAGTTCGCGCCTCACCCACCACAACACGGGGTTGAACCAGAAGATGCGGACGATAACCTCAATCAGGAAAACATCGAGAAAATGGCGGTGCTTGATGTGCCACAGTTCGTGTTTCAGTATCATTTCAAGTTTCGACCCGGTTATGCTTTCGTTTATAAATATTGATTTGTAGAACGAAAACGGAGTCGGAATTTTAGGGTTTATTACCAGATTGAACGCATCTTTTGCCATCACTTTGCCTTTTTTCTTATACCAAAGAATTTTAAACAGTTGAATAAAAAACAGGATAAATAGCACAAGGGTAACTACGCCGTAGAGGGTAAAAGCCACATTCCGAACGGTCAGGTATTCCATGAATTTGGACAAAATTACCGGTTCTTTAGCCTGTAGGGTTGGTGCGGCTGCGGATGTAACCTGAGCCGTTGGAACTGACATGGTTGACTGACCGGACACAAGAACAGAAATGCGTGGCGCTTCAATTTCGACCACTTTTACCGGAGGCGTATAAACCACGATGTTGAACTGCGAAAGGAGGATGGAAACCACCGCAATCGTCAAAAGATAAAACCGGCTGGCGTTGAACGTACTTTTTCCGCGATAGAGCAGTTTGTAGAAAACCACCATCAAAGCCGAGGCTATAAAGAATTTTCCAATTGGCAACGCTAAGGATAACAATTCTTGTATCATTTTTTCGAGGTTTTAGAGTCGTTTAAAATCTGTATAATACTCTCAATTTCGTTGGTGGACAGATCTTCCTTTTCGGCAAAAAATGAAATCATCGAACGGAACGACCCGCGAAAAAAAGTGTTCTTCACACTGTTCATAAAGTTTTCCATATACACTTCACGGGTTATCAATGGATAATAGCGGTGGCTGTTCCCTAAGCTTTCGAACCCAACCACATGTTTGTTTACCAATATGCGCATAAACGTGGAAACCGTATTGTAAGCCGGCTTTGGATCGGAAAGCTGAGCCAGAATGTCATTCACAAAACCGCGCTCAATATCCCAAAGCACATTCATAAGTTGCAATTCAACTCTTGTTAGTTCTTTTATTTCTTCCATGGTTTCATTATTTTGGTTATTTCTTTTTTACTTTCAAATTTTCAAGTCGCAGAAATAAGTCATCGCCTCTTAGATTGGTAGTTATAATCTTACCATCAGGTCCAATCAAAAAGGAAGTTGGAAATGACCGAATATTATAGCCTTTGGTTTTGGTGGTAGATGCACTTTTTATAATGGTAGGCCATGTTACTTGTTTATCTTTTAGAAAAGATTTAATCTTTCCATTATAATCATCTTCGCATATCCCCAGAATTACCAGTTGGTCGCTGCTGAACGTATCAAATACTTTCCGAATGTACGGAAACTCCATGACACAAGGGCCGCACCAGGTTGCCCAAAAATCGAGGAATACGTATTTACCCCGTAAAGCATTTAAGGATAAGACTTTTCCGACCTGCACATTAATTCCTGTAATCTCGGGCGCCAGCATTTCTACTTGTTCCGAAACTAACGGGCGGGGAGTTTCTTTTATTGTTGGTTTTGCATTAAGCACTTTTTTATCCGAATCGTTAAATCCACTGGTTAGTTTAATTCTATCCAAATTTTGAGATATCGGTTCGTATTTGAAATAAGTTTTTCCGAATGTGGCAATCTGATAGGGTTTAATTTCCAAATCTTTTGATAAATCTCTAAAGTAGGGTCTTGCTTCACATATATAAATGGATCTGCTGTTGCAGTCATAAGATGAACAAACATAAAAATATTCTCCTTCATAAGTTATTTTTGCATATCTGAATTGAGTGATCGAAACACTTACCTCTATTTGATCACGTGTGCTATTGGATGATAATTTCAATAAGCATTTAGTATTTTCAGGGATTATCTTTACCCCGTTAAAAGATTCAATGGCGACATTCATACTATTAGCGACTAGATCAGTTAAGATATTTTCTTTATATTGTGTAAGTTTCTCATCTGCAAGATCATTGTTGCCATTCGTATCAATTGTAAATATCATTTTTTTATTCCGATCATAGCCGACTGCAAACGAAAAATAGCATCTAACCATTTTGGGCGTTAGTTTTATTGTATCTCGAAGTTCATATTTCTGCTTTTTGAAATAATCCTTAAAGTATTTCTTAGAATAAACGCCATTCCGATAGTTTTGATAGTAAAATTGCTTGTGGTCAAAAATGTATGTATAAACTTTCATATTAAGGAAGTCCGGCAGATTCTTCAATTTAGGATAGCCGGTTAACGTAATACTATCATAATCTTTGTTTGGTCCAAACCCTGTGTATATATGACCATTGGGACCAAAATCATCAATTTTCTTATCTAGAAGAATTTCCGTACTTCCGGTTTTATTCAGTTTTTGAACAGATTGGCTACGTACTGCTGTGAAAATAAATAAGGCTATTATAATTGGTAATAGAATTCTTTTCATGGTAAATTAAATAAAAGTGATTTTTATACTTTTAATATATTCTCAGTCAAATTAGTAATCATCCGTCATTTCTTAATTAGAAACTGCTGGACGTGAAACAATAGTTGGAACTATTGGACTTGGGTTCGAAGCCTTCATATCCGATTCGGTAAACCCGCCGATAAGTTTAATTTTATCTTGATTTTGAGAGATGGTTTCGTACCTGAAATATGAGTTTCCAATTTTTACAATCTGATAAGGCTTTATCATATATTTGTCTGATAAGCTTCCAAAATTAGGTGTCTCGGGGAAAACAGAAATGGATTTATTATATACGTTCAAGTCAGAACAAATATAGAAGTTCTCACCTTCGTATGATACAGTGGTATATTTGAACTGCGGAAATGAGATACCAACTGTGATTTTCTTATCTTTTGTATTTGGCATATCAATTAGTTCTAGCAAGCATGGAATTTTCTCTATGCATATATTTTTGCCATCATAATACTCAATAGCCACTTTTATTGCATTTTGAATTTTTAAATCCGAATTAGATGAGCGAGTTTGTTTTGTTAGGGTACGAAGTTCATCATCTGCAAAATCATTGTTTCCATTAATATCAATCACGTATTTCGGATTATTTTTACGGTCATATCCAACGGCATATGAAAAGTAACACTTCACCAGTTGATTCGTCAATTTCAAGGTGTCCTCATGTAACCATTTGCTAGTCTTGTATCTGTCCAAAAAATATTGTTTAGAATAAATGCCATTCCGGTAATTTTGGTAGTAAAACTGCATTCGATCACGAATCAGAGTATAAACCTTCAATTCGGTCAACGAATCGGGAAGGTTTCTTAACTTGGGATATCCTGTTAAAATCAGGCTGTCAATCTTATCATTTGATGGAAAGATATTCGAAGAACCACCTATCGGTCCAATGTCATCAACTTTTACATCCAAAGTGATTTCCGTGCTGCCCGTTTTATTCAGAGGTTGAATGCGTTGGCAATAAACTGTTGTAGCCGAAAGTGAAATTAATAAAAACGATACCAGTGTTTTTCTCATAACCTAAATTTTTAAATGAAACAATATGATACTGCAAACATAGAACTAATATTTTAATTGGCAAACTAATATTTTAGTTTCGCTCAAAATTTAATAAACATTAACCTTTTTGGATTTTTGAAATGCGTGGGTTTATTTGAAGAAAAACCAGCAAATCATCCGCTATCGCATTATAAAACGCAGTGATAGAATCATTTCGGAGTACAAATTATTAGTCGTATCTTTGTACTCGCATTGGTTCACTTATTCCCTTTCGTGGAAGGTGATTAAAAGGGAATGCCGTGAAAATCGGCAACAGTCCCGCTGCTGTAAGCTTCATTAAATGTTTTGAACAACACTTTTGCCACTGAATTTCGGGAAGGCGTTCAAAAACGGAAGTAAGTCAGAAGACCTGCCGTGCAATTTCAGTTTTAAAGCTTTCGAGGATAGAGCTAAAAACCAATAATGCAATCAGTTGCCTTGTTGATTTTTCTTTTCTTGCAAGCTATTTGGGTAAATATTTTATACAAATAGATTGTATGCCAATTGTTTCAACGTCCTTTTTCACTGTGCGAAAAATGTTGCTCTTTTTGGGGTGGCTGCTTCCGTCTGTGCTTTTTAGTCAAAACCAGCATAAAACAGACACATTAAAATCGGTTAATATACAAGAAGTTACAGTTACCGAAAAATACATGAATTCCGAAGTTCGCTCTTCGGCACCACTTCAAATTCTATCTTCCAAAAAAATCGAACAGCTCAACGTATTGCAGGTATCGGATGCCGTGAAATTTCTTTCGGGCGTGACGGTGAAAGATTATGGGGGCATTGGTGGACTAAAAACGGTTTCGGTTCGAAGTTTGGGTGGTAATCACACAGCAGTGAGTTACGATGGAATTACACTAACCGACGTTCAGACCGGACAAATTGATTTGGGGCGGTTTTCGCTCGAAAATGTGGATATGATATCTCTCAGCAGTGGACAAAGTGATAATATTTTTCAACCGGCACGGCTTTTTGCATCGGCTTCAGTATTGAATATTAAAACATTAACGCCAAAATTCACCGGAAATAAAACGCTGAATGGAAAAGTTTCAATGAAAGTCGGATCTTTTGGTTTGCTGAATCCATCTGTTTTGCTGGAAGGAAAAATAAATCCGAAAATTTCAGCAACATTCAGTGGTGAATGGCTTTCGGCCAATGGAAAATATCCTTATACACTTCAATATGGACCAAATCCAAACAACCTGACTTCGACCGAAATACGTCAAAACACGGATGTGCAAAATCTCCGACTCGAAGGTGCTGTTTATGCCAATTTTGCAGAGAATGAAACGGGCTATTTGAAAACATATTTTTATCAATCGGATCGTGGACTGCCCGGAGTTGCAATTTTTTATAATTCCGAAAATTCATCCAAACAACGTATTTGGGATCATACTTTCTTCACGCAAGCTCACTACGAAAAGGAATTTTCGAAATCGTGGGTTTTCCAAACCAATGCAAAATTCAACAGCGGTTACCTGCATTATTTAGATCCGACATATCTCAGCACAACCGGAAAACTCGATAATTCGTATTTGCAAACGGAATATTATGGTTCGGCTTCGGTGCTTTTCCGGGCATTTCAGCATTTGTCATTTTCGGCTTCTACCGATGGTTCTATTTCCTCTTTATCTGCTGATTTAAATGATTTTGCTTTTCCAACACGATTTTCATGGCTTTCGGTCGTAGCTGCAAAATACGTGACGAATCAGTTTTTGGCAACGGCAAGTGTACTTTCAACCGTTGTGAATGAAACGGTGAAAAATGGTGATCCGGCTCAAAATTATCAGAATTTATCACCATTTATTAGTCTGTCAGTCAAACCTTTTAAAAATCAGGATTTGCGGTTTCGGGCTTTTTACAAAAACATCTTCCGGTTGCCATCGTTCAACGATTTGTATTATTCGTTGGTGGGAAACCGGGATTTGAAACCGGAAAAATCAAATCAGTTCAATCTTGGAATGACTTACACAACTTCTGTTGGGAAATGGTTGCCCTTGATTTCGTTTACGGCGGATGCTTATCACAATGATGTAACTGATAAAATTGTGGCATATCCGAACAAAGACAGTTTTTTCTGGACGGTTTTGAATTACGGAAAAGTTGCTATTGACGGGCTTGATCTGACTGCCGAAACCACTTTTCAACCCTGGAAAAAGATTGGAATCGTGATTGGCGGAAATTATACATACCAGCGAGCATTGAACGTAACCGACCCCAACGAAAGGGATTATTTGAACCAGATTCCTTACACACCGCGCGTTTCGGGTTCGGGGCGAATAGCAGTTGAAACACCGTGGATAAATGTTTCATATTCGCTTTTATGGTCAGGACACCGGTATGCTGTGAATCAGAATTATGCCGAAAATCGCTTGCCGGCCTATGCCGACCACAGTATTTCCATAAGTCGAAATTTCAAAACGAAAAATTACTTGATTAATGCCAACGTGGAAGTGCTTAATTTGTTGAACGACAATTATCAGATTATCCGTTGGTTTCCCATGCCGGGTCGTTCGTTCAGAGCCACAGTTTCGGTGAAATTTTAATAGATCATTTATTCTACCGGTTTTACGAACGACATTTCTTTAAATTCCACGGGTTTTCCTTCGTTTTGGAAACCTATAAAACCCTCACTTACAGTCAATCCGGTAATATAATTTTGAAGCAATCCGTTTACAAAAACCTTCAACGTTTTTCCTTTGCAAATTATTTTCAAGGAATTCCATTCGCCAAGCGGCTTTTCGTTCGAAGGTTTCATTTTTGGAACCGTGAACTTCACTGAATCTTTACATTCTTTGGCCCATAGTCCGTTCATGCAAATTATATTGCCGGCGGCATCGGCTTTTTGTTGAACTTGATAACAGACCGGCCAAACGGTATCCGGTAATTGCATATGAACCAATATGCCACTGTTTGCCAATACTTTAGTCCAACGATATTGGATGTTTAACTCGTAATTTGAATAAACAGTTTTGGTGCGTATATAACCGCTGGATTCACCTGAAATAAACAGCGTTCCATAACTCATTTTGAACACTTTTGAAACATCAACCGATTTATCTTTAAGCACATAAACCCAGTTTTTTGCATCCGGTTCGTAGAAATAGGAGCGATGGCCATCGGTTTTTACAATCATTGGTTTTTGTGCAGAAATCAACGTTGAAAATAGAAATGAAAATAATGAAAGACAGAAAATTAAACGAATTTTCATATATATTGGAATAAATGTCTAATGAATTTAAATTTTGGAAGCAGCAGCCTTGTCGAGATAAAATTGGGCAGAACCATCTTGCGAATGAACATAAGATGCCGGATAATTTTGAAAATCAGCTTTGTGATTCGTAATCTGATTCAGAACTTCAGCTTTTGAGCTTCCGTTAATCAAAAAAACAACCGTTTCTGCCTGATTTATAGTGGTTCCGGTAAGCGTAACACGTTTTTGTCCGGTTACCGGATGACTTGAAGTTTCAACAAACTGGTCGGAATAAAGTAAACTTAAATCATTTGGAAAAATCGATGCCGTATGTCCGTCATCACCCATTCCGAGCAGGATTAAATCAAATTGGGGAACCGATTTATTCGATGGCAATTGGGTTTTAAGTAATTCCTGATAACGTTTCGCTTCTTTTTCAGGATTAGCTTCACCAATCATTCTGAAAATATTATTATCGGGAATCGGAATATTTTTAAGCAAAGTTTCGTAAGTCATTCCAAAATTGCTTTCTGGATGAGTTGGGGGTACACAACGTTCATCCACCCAAAAAAGCCGTATAAAATGCCACGGAATTTTATCTTCATATTCTTTTACCAGCAAATCAAACAGTAATTTTGGTGTATTTCCGCCGGATAAAGCGATATT